>Ga0210006_1000127_pt1 | contig 63758 bp, 63 predicted proteins | sample CryGey02umfilter_2_FD_185452 | JGI IMG/M metagenome (GOLD analysis project Ga0210006, IMG submission 185452) | Groundwater microbial communities from aquifer in Utah, USA - Crystal Geyser 4/10/14 0.2 um filter (SPAdes) (version 3) | ecosystem: Environmental > Aquatic > Deep subsurface >... | reverse complement strand
CCGATCCAGAAAGCATTGTTCATAATCAAATCGGCATTTTTATGATCGCCGATAATTTTAAACTTATTTCTTATCTTTAGGTAGGCCGGATGACGTAGAAGGTTGCCGGAAAAAACATTTCTTGTCCCGATTTTATTTTTTTCCAAATATTCTGTCAGCTGATTACGAGTAAACGGAGCAGTAGTTTTAACAACAACCGGAAAACCGAAGTAACTAACTTCTTCGTTTTTATCTTCTTTCATCAAAATAAAATATTTTTCATATTTTTTAAAAAACTTATATAGCGCCTGATAGTTTTCTTTTCGTTTTTTGATGAAGAAGGGGAGCTTTTTCAGTTGAGCGACTCCAATCGCCGCCTGAAAGTCAGTCAGTTTCAGATTATAACCAATCTGAGAATAAATATATTTATGATCATATCCAAAAGGCAGCTCACCAAGTTTCCAACCAAATCTTTTCCTGCAAGTATTATCTCTTCCGGTATCACACCAACAGTCACGACCCCAGTCACGAAACTGGCGAATTGACCGATTAATTAATGAATTATTGGTAATGACGGCTCCGCCTTCACCCATGGTCATTTGATGAGCCGGGTAAAAACTAAAAGTGGCAATGTCACCATATGTACCAACATATTTATTTTTATATTTCGTTCCTAATGCGTCGCAACAGTCTTCAATCACCCAAAGATTATATTTTTTTGCCAATTTAATTATTTTTTCAAGATCATAAGGTTTGCCTAAAGTATGGGCAATCATAATTAACTTTGTTTTTTTCGTAATCGCTTTTTCAATTTTTGAAACATCGATATTCAAAGTGTCAACTTCAGCATCAATAAAAACCGGAGTAAGACCATACTGAATACCCGGATTGACGGTCGTTGGAAAGGCGACCGAACAGGTAATATATTCGTCGCCTGGTTTCAACTTTCGATCTTTAAAAACATCTGAAGTTAATGAAGCTAAGGCAACCAAGTTGGCGCTTGAACCTGAGTTTACTAAAGAAACATAACGGATTCCCAAAAACTTTTTAAAATCAACCTCAAAGTGTTTTACCCATCTTCCCTCAGTCCACCAGCCATCTTTCGCCGCTGCTATGGCATTATTAATCTCCTCATTATCAAAGACCTTACCAGATGAAGGAATATAGGTTTTTCCTGGAATAAATTTCGATTTCATAATTTTAAGCAATAAATACTAATTTATTTTTTATAACAACTACGAAACTATTAATAAATTCATTAATAGTTTTTTCCGATTCTATAAAAGGAACCAAATCTAATAAAAGTTCTTCATTTTTTATCTTTGAAACTTTCTTAATTACTTTTTTAATAATCTCTTTTTTAGTCATTTTTAAATCTTTTTCAAGGTTATTCCATTTGGGTTTTAAGACAAAACCTGATTTCGCTGATAATTGAATAAACCAGGCAATATCAAACACGTCTCGACCTTTGAATGACAAAGTTTGTTCATTGCCTTTAAAAAACTCTCTTTCTAAAAACGCTTCTATTTTGTTCCCAAATAGGGTTGGCAGATCGTAACTTAAAATAAAAAAATTATATCTGTCAGAATTGTATGGATTAACTTCTGTTTTTACATTTTTTTTAGCTTTAGAAAAATCACAACGAACAAAAATTTTTTCTTTATTTGTTTGAGGGAATTTAATAAACACAGTCTTTTGATTATTGGCTATCTTTAACTCAACATTAGTAAATTTTTCTTTGGAAATAAGATATTTTTCTATTTCCTTGCTAAAATCATTAATATTAAAATCATCTGTATAATCAAAATCTAAATCCTCTGATAGTCTGTTTAAACCGTATATTTTTCTTAAACAGGTTCCGCCTGTAAAAATCAGTCTCTTAAATTTTCTGTTATTGTAAACGAAGTTTAAAATATAATCTTGAAGTTTTTCTTTTTTCAGATTTCTTTGATAAAGTTTGTTCATAATATTTCATTATTTACTAATATTTTTAATATATTATTCATTTTTTTTGACGAAGTTCGTTGGAAATACTTTTTGGCTATTTTTTTATCACTATCACTCAAAACTGACCAGTTAATTCGACCTGTTTCCAATAAATATTCCTTTATCTCCTCGGGAGATGAAAATTTTTTGAAATATAAATAATCAAATAAGGCTTTAGCCGGAGTTGCTATCTTAATTACTTGTTTGTTATATTTTTCTTCAATAAATCCTGTAAATAAACTGTCTTTAATATTTCTGTATAAAAAAGTGGTGATTTTTGACTGGTAAGTTCTTGTTGTTTTTATCGTGATTGAAGTAATTGCGTAAGTGGACTCGGGAATTAATCCATATTTGGCTAAAGCATATTCAAGAGAAATATAGGAAGGATATCTTATAATACTAGCCAAATATTCCAAATATTTATCCATTTCTTTTTTCTCTCTTACCTTATCTAGATAAAACGAGGAAACATACAATCCTTTTTTAATAGGAATAAGAATCTGTTTATTAATTAATTTTTTTATCCAATAGTTAAGAGACTCTCCTTCTTTATTCAAATAAAGATTGAGATTCTGTTTTGTATAGTAAGCCAATTTCTCCAACATTTCTTTAAGCTTTAATATTTCCATTGATTATTCGTTTCGGAATTAGTAAATATTTATACTAATTGTAGAACAATCTTTTTATAATGTCAAGAGTCTCGTATTTCCGATTTAGTAGTATTTTTCTACCAAATCAGAAACAGGCTGTCAAACCTAATTCCATCCACCAGCCATCTTTCGCCGCTGCTATGGCATTATTAATCTCCTCATTATCAAAGACCTTACCAGATGAAGGAATATAGGTTTTTCCGGGAATAAACATGGCTTAATTTTAACAAAATTTATCGTTTATTGTATAATAAAGGAATGAAATCAAAAAAATTCATCTCCATTGTCGTCCCTGTTTATAACGAAGAAAAAGTCATTCCGGAGTTAATAAAAAGATTGACAATTTTTATTAATAAAAATTCTAATTATAATTTTGAAGTCATATTTATTGAACACGGCTCAGTTGATAATTCTTTTGTTCTATTGCAAAAATTTGCCATAAAAGATCGTCGGATAAAAATTCTCCAGCTCTCTAAAAATTTTGGCTGTGACGGCGGGATTGCAGCCGGTATGCGTTTTGCCACCGGAGACGCTTGTGTCATCATGATGGCTGATCTTCAGGAACCAATAGGGTTAATTTCCGATTTTATAAAAAAATGGGAAGATGGTTATGAAATTGTCTATGGAATAGTGAAGAAAAGAACCGCCAGCTTTTTCAGAAATATAAATTCTATTTTGTTTTATAAAGTAATTAATTTACTTACTAAGAATATGTTTCCTGAAAATGCCAGTGACTTCCGTTTGATAGATAAAAAAGTTTATGAAACGATAAATCAGATGGGGGAACAAAACAAATATTTAAGAGGCCTTATCATATGGACTGGTTTCAAACATATTGGTATTCCTTTTAACCGGGCAAAACGATTCGCCGGAGAATCAAAGGCAAATTTTTTGACAGTTTTAAAAGTTGCTGTTAATGGAATTTTTTCTTTTTCTTATATTCCTCTAAGATTTATTTCTATTCTTGGTTTTATGATTACTCTTGCTTCTTTTATACTCGGTATATTTTATTTATATCTTTATTCTATCTGGGGCAGAGTAACACCAGGGGCAACCACAACGATTCTTTTGATATTATTTCTTTTTGGAATATTATTCTTTGTCCTGGGAATAATCAGCGAATATTTGGTACGTATTTATGAAGAAGTAAAAAAACGACCGAATTTTATTATTAAAAACAAAATTAATTTATAATAACTCCTGTCTAACTTTTTTCACGATTCCTTCCGTATCAAGACCCAACTGTTTTCTGAGATAAGAACGAGTCCCGATCACTTTTACAAACTTATCAATAGTCCCAATTCTAATTACTCTGACAGGTTTTTTACTTTCAGACAATATTTCAGATATAGCCGCTCCCAATCCACCTATTATTCCGTGTTCCTCTACAGTAAAAACCATTTCTTTTCCTTCAACTTCTTTTAATATTAAATCGATATCTAGAGGTTTAATGGTATGAATATCAATAATTGTTGACGTTAACCCTTTCTCTTCTTTAATTATTTTAGTTGCCTTGATCACTTCTTCCATCAAAGTACCCGTCACAAAAAAAACCAAATCTTTTCCTTTTTGGATAACCACTCCTTTTCCAAATTTGAAATCATATGGCTGTTTATGTATTTTTGCTTTTTCTCGAAGATCTATGCGAATATATAATGGATGATGAAAATTTTTGCTAGCTCTGACTCCAAGTTGAGCATCTATTTCATCAGCTGGTGAAAAAATCGTCATATTAGGTAAAGGTCTTAAAATTGCTAAGTCTTCTAAAGCAAAGTGAGTACTACCTAAAATCCCGTAAGTCAACCCTGATCCGGATCCAAGCAAAGTAACATCAAGATCGTGATAACAAATATCGTTTCTTATCTGCTCAAAACAGCGCATCGTCAAAAAAGGAATAATCGAATAGCAAAAAACTTTTTTTCCGGTCAAGGCCAAACCAGAAGCAATCCCAATCATGTTTTGCTCAGCTACTCCTATATTGATAAATCTATTCCCAAAATCTTTTTCAATTTTTTCCAAAGTATTATATCCAAGATCACCTGTTAAAAAATAGGAGTCTTTATTTTCTTTCATTATCTTGTAAACTTCTTCAATTATTGCCGTTCTCATTTACTTTATAAACTTTAAAAACTTTATAACTTTATGAACTTATTTAATATTTCTTGTTTGGTTTTTTCATCTACCGACTTATAATGTGAATCAAATCGGCCTTCAAAATAGGGAACTCCTTTACCCTTAATTGTTTTGGCGATGATCATTCTTGGTTTATTTAAAGACTGTCTTTGTTTAAAGACTGTCTTTAAACTTCCGAAATCATGTCCATCGCATTTTTTTACTTCCCAGCCAAAACTTTCTATCTTTTTTTTAAGAGGGGAAAGATCTAGTACTTTCTTCGTCTCTGCATAACCTTGAAGACCATTTTTATCGATAATTACCGTTAAATTATCTAAGTGATGATGGCCGGCGAACATAAATCCTTCCCAATTACTCCCTTCATCCAGCTCGCCATCTGACAATAAGACGAAAATACGATTTTTTTTATTATCGTTTTTAAATGATGTGGCAAAGCCAATTCCGACGGGCAGAGCATGACCTAAAGATCCGGTTGACAACTCTACTCCCGGAACCATTGTCGAGGCATGCTCCGGCATATGAAATCCATCTTGATCATAAGTTTTCATCAATTCCTGCGGAAAAAAACCCTTCTGACACAAAGTCGCGTAAAGAGCCAACCCAGCATGCCCTTTACTCAATAAAAAGATATCACGCTCTTGACTTTTAGGATTCTTCTGGTCAACTTTCAATTCTTTGAAATATAAATAAGTAAGAATATCAACAATGGAAAAAGAACATCCGATATGATGGCTTTCCTTTGGTCTTAACGACTCCAGCATTAATTTTCTAATTTCATGAGAGTTTTTATTAAGGTCTAAGCTATTCATAAGAAGATTAATAATACTAGTTATTTATCCGGAAATTTTAACTTTTGCGATCTTAAGATACTGGTCTTCCATTATTGATTTTTTATCGATATTCTTATAATTACGGGAATAATATTGATAAAGTCTTTTTATCGAGTCTCCGTATGAAGAAATATGCAGCTTAGGGATTGCTTTCATAAGTTTTTCATTGCTCCCGGTATATTGAAAATTCATTTTTTTGTTGATTACAGAAACTTTTGACGGTTTATCAGAAATTTTATTTATTATATTAATTATTCCAGTTAAACTTATCGATTGAGTGGTCGTTAAATTGAAATCGCCATAATGTTTATTATTATTCAAAAAAAACTTGATGATCTCTATCAAATCGAGAATATATAAATAATCGAAAACCGCATTTTGTTTGATCTTTATTGGCATACCCAGCAAATTCTTGACAATTGAATTGGAAATGAATTTAAATCGATAGTCTTCACCTGGACCAAAAATCCCAAAGGGAAGCAGGGTGACGATTTTTTTGTTTCCTTTTGATAGTTGACTGCAGATAAGTTTTCCTAGACCGTAGTTGTCCTGGGGAATGAATTTACCAAGTTCTTCTTCTTTGACTTTTTTGAGATCTCTTGTTTTTGCGTATTCGGCTCCAGAACCAAAATTAATAAACTTATCAAGAAGGTCAAGGTTTTTATAAATCGACATAAACATCCGTAAAATATTCTCAAGGACTTGATTTCCGGTTTCAACTGCCGTATGAATAACTGCATTAATTTTATTTTTCTTTAGGTATTTTCTTAAAGCACTAGCATCCATTATTTCTAACTCTTCATGTTTTGGAATAAATACTTTGTATTCATTTTTTAATCCTTCGTATAAATTCCTGCCGATAAAACCGCCTCCGCCGGTCAATAATATTTTCATATATTATTTTAAAAAATTCGAATACCATGTCAATATTTTTCTCGCTGTTTTCGCGATGTTTAGTCTGGGATTCCAACCCAGCATTTTTTCGATTTTTAAATAATCTAACGATTGATAGAGGATTTCGTTTTTGGCAATGTTTAAATTGTATTTCATCATTAAAGTCAAAATATTACTTACATTTTAATAAACTGTTTATTTTTATACAACTTGATATTCTGTTTAAACTTGACAAAATTCTAAAAAAAATATACCATTCGTAAATAAAACTGGATAATTTTGCAATGACTCCCATTGACAAACTTATTGTATTTATTCTATACTGTCATTAGTTAGTTATCAAAAATGATAACTATCTGATGAAATATGTCATTAACTAAGCTTATTACTTCTAAAAAAACCGTTTTCAGCGTTGAAGACTTGTCTAAAATTTTTAACATAAATAATCGCAATTATCTAAAAGTGCTTTTACTACGAATGTTAAAAAGAAAAGAATTAGTAAGAATTAGACGAGGAATTTATTCTTATACTAATGAATATAACCGATTTGAATTAGCAAATAAACTTAAAAGGCCTTCTTATGTTAGTTTTGAACGGATCTTATACGATAATGGAGTGATTTTTCAAGACTCGTCTAATAAAATTACCTCTATATCCAATAATAGTTATTTTGAAAAAATCAATAAGATTGATTATCAATACTTTAAAATCAAAAACGAAATTCTTTATAATCCAATCGGTATACTTATTGAAAAAGGGGCAAGAGTTGCCTTAGTAGAAAGAGCTATTTGCGATACTATTTATTTATCAAAAAATTATTATTTTGATAACCTTAATAAAATAAATAAAGAAAAACTGCTTGCAATCAGCAAAATATATAATAAAAGAACAAAAAAGGAGGTTGAAAGAATATGCTCAATATAAAACTTCACCGGCAAGTAATGTTTGAAATAATCACTGATATTTATCGTTCGCCAATCGCTAATTTATTAGGCTTTAAAGGCGGAACAATGGCTTATTTTTTTTATGGGCTTGATCGTTTTTCTACCGACCTTGATTTTGATTTGCTTGATGAAAATAAAATTGAAGAAATAAAAAAAGTAATTCCAAAAATATTAATAAAAAATGGACAGCTGAAGGAAGAAAGCGATAAAAGATTTACTCTTTTTTATTTGGTTAATTATCAAAAAGAAAATCAAAATATAAAAATAGAAATTTCAAAAAGAACACAGTATAAATATGATTATGTAATTGAAAATTTTTACGGAACTGATGTAAAAATTTTAAATCAGTCTGACGCTTTTGCAACAAAACTTTTAGCTTGTACTACAAGAAATAGATTAGCTAATCGTGATTTTTACGATGCCTATTTTTATCTCAAAAAGGGAATTATTCCAAATGAAAAAATTATTGAAAGTTCTATCAATAAAAATCTTAGTTCATATCTTAAATTCTTAGTTGAGTTTATTGAAAAAAACATCAGTAGCAAGACTATATTACACGGTTTGGGAGAATTAATAGATGAGAAACAAAAAGTTTGGATAAAAAATAATTTAAAAAAAGAATTAATCAATCGCCTTGATTATCTTATTTCAGAAACTCTACATATAAAGTAGTAATCAAGATACAAAGCCAATAATTTCTTAAATTCCTTTATACCAATTAAAAATTCTTTCAGCGGTTGATTTGATGTTTTCTTTTGGTTTCCGGCCGAGGGTTTTTTTTATCTTTGAATAATCCAGCGACTGATAGGGGATTTCGTTTTTTGCGGAAAACAAATTTATTTTCATAAGGATTCTCTAATGTAATCTTTTAAATAATCGAAAAAATCTCCCAGCTTTTCCCTTTCGTTTATCGAAACAAAAGGTCTTAAATCTAAAATAAAATCTTTTTTAGCAAAACTGTCTAATTTTTTGAAAATATCTTTTTTATTAAAAGTCTTAATTTTATAGTATCTTAGTTTTTCTAAGATTATTTTCTCGTTTATCTCTCCCTTTTGACTCAAAAGATACCAAATATCATAAATATCTCTTCCCTCAACTCTTATTAAAAAAGCTCTTATTTTTTCCGCTAACAATTCGTTTTTATCCGGATGATTAAGATATGAACGGAAAATAACCGGAAAATCCGTATTAATGATGGATTTTTCTTTTAGAAAAATTTTCTCCCGGAAAGAAAAATCAAGATTGATAAAAACTTTATAGTTGACTAAAGACGGAGCATAAGTTAACAGATATCTTTTGCCGGCGATTGTCTTCCTTTCTTTGAATTCAACCGGTTCTTCTTTTTTGAGCGTTGAAAAAAATTTAAGAATAAAATTGGTGAATTTTTTTTCTGCTTCTTCAACAGTAAAATCCATATCTTCGGAAAATCTTGAAGAATGATATATCAAATGAATAGCCGTGCCTCCTTTGAAAAAAATATTTTTGCTTTCTTTATAGGAATAAAACCTGCTTAAAAAATAAAGCTGGATATATTCTCGTAAAATTGTCGACTCATTTATTTTATATTTTCGACTGAGCTCAAATAATTTGTCTCGGGTTATCATATGATTTCAAGTTTTTTTAACTTTTCCAGCATTGCGGTAAACTGTTTAATTTTAGGAAACTGCCTTATGTATTGTATTAAAATATTTTTTTTCAATCTTGAAGTATCAATCTCCGTAAGACTGATTCTTTTAAGTCCTTTAGAAGCTAAATATATTTGATCAAGAAAAGCCTTCTCGGCGTTGGCAATAAGAAAATTGTCCTTCTTGGTGTATCCCCAGTAAAGAGTTTTATCTATATGAATATAAGAAAATATTTTATCTTGAAACTTTTTCTGATTGGTTTTTTTTGAAGTCGCCGATGTTATTTCATAAGGAAATTGGGGGAGAACACCGTAATAATTCAAGGCTGTCTCGAAAGAAACATAAGAAGGAGTTTGTAAAAAATTTGCCAGTTCAAAGTCGTTTATTTTTGAATTATTCAAAAGATATTTATTTTTTTCTACTTTCAATAAAATTTTGTCGTCAATCAACCTGGTAATGAATTTAAAAAAAGTGCTTTCTTTTTTTTCACCAATAACATCTCTTAAAGTCTTTGTCGTAAAAAAAAATAGACCACTGTCATAAATTTTTTTGATCGACTGACTTAAGGTATAAGTTTCCATATACTCTATAATATAGAGAGTTTGAAGAAACTTGTCAAGTGTATTTTTTATACCATCGGTATATATTTTCAACGGTATTTTTGACTGAATGTTTTGGTTGCCATTTTAAAGTCTTTCTTATCTTCGAATAATCTAACGATTGATAGGGGATTTCGTTTTTAGCAATGTTTAAGATTTTATATTTAATTTTTTTATTTAAGACTTTTTCTATCAGCTTAATTATTTGTAAAACAGATAAAGTTTCCTCTGATCCAAAATTAAACGCTTCTCCTTTGATCTTGTTAATATTTTCCGCCAATAACAAATAACCATTAACCACATCTTTGACATATAAATAATCTCTAATATATTTCCCATTACTTCTTATCTCGAGAGTTTCCTTATTGATAAGAGATTTCATTATACCCGGAATAATCCTTGAAAAATTTAAATCTCCCTCTCCATAAATATTGCCAAATCTGGTGACGATAATCGGAGTCTTGTAGGTTTTATAATAAGTAGTACTTATCAAATCAGTCGCTGACTTTGATGTCTCATAAGGATGGTCGCCGGATAGGGGATCGGACTCTTTATACCTAGGCCTCACCCCCGGGGTGAGTCTTTGGTTTTTCCTAGATAACACCCCGGGGGTGTAATCCAGCTTCCCATAAGCTTTGTCAGATGAAGCAACAATTACTCCTTTAATATTACGATTAGTACGCACTATTTCTAAAATGTTTATTGTACTCAAAAGGTTATTTTCTAAAGTGCCTTTGGGGTCATTATAGGCGACATCGACCAATGCCTGGGCAGCCAAATGAAAAATAAACTCAATTCGATATTTTTTAATTAAAGCTGATAATTTTTTATAATTGCAAATATTTAGATTTATTACTTTTGATTTTTTGTGAAGATTTTCTGTGAATAAATAAGATCGTTTGTCAAAATTGATATCGACGATGATTACATTGGTTTTTAGTTTAATCAACTCTTCAACTAAATGTGAACCAACAAACCCCGCCCCTCCAGTCACTAAAATGTTTTTATTTTTTAGATTCATAGTTGTCATCCTGAATTTATTTCAGGATCTTTTTTAATTATAATAGGATCCCGAAACGAGTTCGGGATGACTCCTACGGAGTCACTTCCATACTTTCCACAGTGCCTTTCCACTTTTCCAAATCTTATTCAGATCCTCCATTTCCTTATAAGTATCAATGCAGAACCAGAATCCTTCATGTTTAAAAAGCGACAATTGCTTTTTTCTAGCTAGTCTTTTTAAAGCCGGATGCTCTGTCTCTCCATATTTGAGATATTTAAAAAATCTTTTATCAAAAACCATATAACCGCCGTTAACCCAATCGGACAAAACCGGCTTTTCGACAAAACTATCGATAATATTGTCTTTAAATAACTTTACCAGTCCGAATTTTGATCGGGGATGAACGCCGGTAACCGTACCAATGGTTTTTTGTTTTTTATGAAATTTTAACAAAGCGTCAATATTTAAATCCGTCACTCCGTCTCCATAGGTCACCATAAAATATTTATCTTTTTCAGGAATATATTTTTGACAACGGAGAATTCTTTCTCCAGGCAAAGTATCTATCCCCGTATCAACAAATGTAATTTTAAAATTATCAATTTCCTTACGATCATCGAGAAAAAACTTTGTTTTATGATGATGGGTTTCCAAAGAAAAATCTGAAGTAAAGGCCTTCTGATTTAAAAAATAATCCTTGATGTAGTCGGATTTATATCCTAAAGCTAGAATGAATTCATTAAAACCATAAGAAGCATAAATCTTCATGATGTGCCAAATGATCGGTTTGTCTCCAATATAGATCATTGGCTTCGGCTTAAACTCGGTTTCCTCTTTAAGCCTCGTTCCTGTCCCACCGCAAAGAATAATGACTTTCATATCGATATTTTACATGAAGAGAGAGTATTTTACAAAATAAGTGGCACTTCAAACTTTTTATACAATCAAAACAATCTAAAACTTCTCTTTTGTAGCATATAGTCTATAGACAAAGAAATATCCATATGTTAAGTTAAAAGTCAAAAGGCAAAAGTCAAAAGTACAAGTAAAAAGTTAGAAGTTAAAATCCACTATGAATTATCAAATTGATTTAAAAAGTCGTTGTTATAAATTCAGTTTAAGTTTAATTACTTTTATTGATACCTTACCAAATCAAAGAAACTGTTGGATTATTGGAGATCAGTTATTTAGAAGTGGTACTAGTATTGGAGCTAACTTAGTTGAGGGAGTCGCTTCAAGTTCAAGATTAGAATTTAAAAAATATCATGAAATTGCTTTAAAGTCCTCTAACGAAACCAAATATTGGTTAGGACTTCTTAAAGATTCTGGAAAAGCTAATAAAGAAAAAGTCAATGAACTTTTAAAAGAAGTTACTGAAATTGGCAATATGATTGCTTCAGGTGTAATGAAGCTTAAGGCAAAACGTTACTTTTGAATTTTTACTTTAACTTTTGAATTCTAACTTTTGACTTTTGAGTTATGAATGCGTATGCTTTTTACCGATGTTATAATCGCTTGACTGTCGATTTCCTCATATCTTAAAAGTTCCTCTGGCGTACCGGAGCAGGGGATTTTGCGAACAGCTAAATGGACAAAATTAATTTCTCTGGTCATTCTGGCTTGTCCAGAATCGTTGTCCAGATTCTGGAGTCGTCGTCCCGCCGTAGCGGGACTCCTCCCCAGAATGACGTTGGCAACTGCTTCTCCCAATCCTCCTGCCGGATAGTGATCCTCAACGACAATAATGTTTTTAATTTCCTTACTATAATTAATTATAGTGACTTTGTCTAAGGGTTTAATAGAATAACAATCGATGACAATTGCTTCGATTCCCTCTTTCGCTAACTCTTCTTGGGCCTTTAAAGACTCATGAAGTGTAATCCCTGCTGCAATAAGTAAAACTTTTGAATTTTTACTTGAACTTTTAACTTTTAACTTTTGACTTTTGAGTTGGTGCACCTTACAACCTCCTATCTTAAATTCTTCATCTTCCCCATATATTATTGGCGTCTTTCCTCTCGTCGTTCTCAAATAGAATATTCCTTGATTATCTGCCATAACTTTTGTTAGCTTATAAGTTGAAACCGCGTCCGAAGGATAAAAAACTACGCTTTTTAAAACGCTTCTCATCATGGCTATATCCTCAAGTCCCATCTGTGACGGTCCGTCAGCTCCGATAGAAACTCCGCAGTGCGAACCGACTATCTTTATATTTCCTTGGGAATACTGAGCCATTCTGATTTGATCAAAACCCCGAGTTAAGAAAGCAGCAAGCGTAGACATAAAAGGCAGAAAACCAACTTTTGACAAACCCAAAGCCACACCGATCATATTTTGTTCGGCAATAAACATCTGAAAAAATCTCTCTGGAAATTTTTTTTGAAATTTATTTTCATAAGTCGAATTACCCACTTCGGCATCGAGAACAACAATATTTGGATTTTCTTCTCCGAGCTCAACCAAACTATCTCCGTAAGCTTCACGTGTTGCCACCTGATAGTTTAACAGGTGGCGAGGAGAAAGGGATCCCGACAGCGTGGAGGCGACCTTTTGGGAGCCGAACCCTGGCGGGAATGAATCCGAGACAGAATCTGTCAAATTATCTATCTTACTCAAAACATTAAAATCTATTTTACCCAGTTCTTTTAATGCTATCTTTAATTCTTCCTTATCAAGCGCTTTTCCGTGCCAACCTTCCTTATTTTCTAAAAATGAAGCGCCTTTCCCCTTAATGGTACGAGCGATAACCATGGTTGGTTTATCAGTTGTTGCTGTTTTAACTATCTTTGACAAACTTTGACTAATTTCAACTAAATCATGCCCGTCTTTAACAATAACCGTTTCCCAGCCAAAAGACTCAATTCTTTTAGCATATGTTTCCGAGTCCCAACCCAACATTGTCTCTCTACTCTGACCAAGTCTATTGACATCAAGGATGGCAACTAAATTATTAAGCTTATAATATGAAGCGATTTCCAATGCTTCCCAGACCTGTCCTTCGGCCATCTCGCTGTCTCCAAGAAGAACCCAGACTTTAGGACCCGTTTCTATACCATCCTTCTTACTTCTCAATCTTATTCCTAATGCCATTCCTACCCCGACTGATAGTCCTTGTCCAAGACTTCCGGTCGCTACATCAACGTAGGGAAACCGGGGTGTCGGATGGCCCTCATAAGGACTGCCAAACTTCCTTAATTTATAAATCCAGTCAGATGGAATCAGTCCGGCAACTGAATAGATAGAATATAAAAGGGGAGCGGCGTGGCCTTTGGAAAGAATAAACTTATCTTCGGCCTGAAAAAATCCTCCGAAAAAAAGCGCCACAGATAGTTCGACCGCAGAAAGACAAGAAGTCGGATGTCCAGACCCGGCATTGGTCGTAGAAGTCAAAACTTCATATCTAATCTTCTTACAAATTTCTTTTAATTTCTTATCTTCCATGCTTTAAGAGTAGCAAAATTTAGAATATATTCCAACTATTTCTTAATAGTCCAAGATTACTGGCATATTGTTAAAATAATAGCCTTACATTAATCTAAACCCATCTTTATGTAGCGTATAGTCTACAGACAAACAAATATCTTTCTGTCAAAATAAAATTAATGAAAAAACTTAAAGCAAAAGTTTATATAGATGGAGCTAATATCTTCTACACACAGAGAAATATTGGTTGGTCTATTGACTGGAAAAATGCAATTAAATTTCTTAAAGAAAAATTTGACGTCTTAGAAATACGTTACTATACAGGTATAAAAAACAATGATCAAAAAATGAATAAATACCTTTCATTTCTTAGACAACTAAAAATAAAAACAATAACTAAACCTCTAAAAATAATTAACGATCATTCCGGAAGACTAATTTATAAGTCAAATTGCGACGTAGAAATGGTTGTCGATATTATCTTGGATATTGACAGTTTCGATATTTTAATATTATTTTCAGGTGACTCAGATTTTGTTTATTTAATAAAAGTATTACAGAAATCTTATCAAAAAAAAGTCTTTGTTTTTTCTTCAAGAAAAACTATTTCTTGGGAAATAAAAATGGCAGTTAATTCTTATTGGTTTCTCGAAGATTTCAAAAAAGAACTTGAAAGAGTTAAAAAAAACCCCCGCCTGAGGCGGGGTACTGTAAAACATAAATAAGTATAACAAGTCTAAGTTTATTGTCAATACTATAATTTATTTATGAACTTTATAAACTTTAAAAACTTGATAAACTATTATGTATGAAAATAGGTATTGATGTCACGATGCTGGTCTACGCGGGGAGTGGGGTAGCCAACTATACTTTTAATCTGGTAAAAAATCTTCTTAAAATCGATAAAAAAAACGAGTATAGACTTTTTTATTCTTCTTTCCGCCGGCCGAAGAATTTTTATTATTTAGACGAGTTGAAAAAAATAGGCGGAAAGATCTACAAATATCCTTTCCCGCCCTCACTTTTGAAAATCATCTGGGGAAAATTAAATATTATTCCTATTGAATTGTTTACCGGCAAAGTCGATGTTTTTTTCTTTTCCGATTTTCTTCGTCCTCCACTTCTTACGGGAACAAAAGGAATCACCACTATTCATGATCTTACCTGGAAACTGTTTCCAGAGTATCACACTCAAGAAGTGATTTCTGCTCATGAAAAAAAACTGGAAAAAACAATCAAATATCAAGACGAAATTATTGCCGATTCTCAAAGTACCAAGCAGGATTTATTGAGACTTTACCCGCAGATTGATTTAAATAAAGTTCATGTTATTTATCCTGGAATCGGAGAAAAGTTTAAGCCTATCAAAGATAAAGAAAAAATAAAAAAGGTTCTGCAAAAATATAATATTTTTCCACCTAACTTCTTATTATATGTTGGTGCGATCGAACCTCGTAAAAACTTAGAAACAGCTATTAAGGTTTTTTATCAACTAATTAATAGCGAGATCGCTTCGTCGTCTTCGCCTCCTCGCGATGACATGTCATTGCGAGCGAAGCGAAACAATCTCTACTCCTATTGGCAATTCCTCATCGTCGGTCGCGCCGGTTGGAAAAATGAAAAAGTTTTTCAGAAAGTCAAGGAATTGGGTTTAGAAAATAAAGTAAAATTTATTGGCTATGTTGATGATAACGATCTGCCTTATTTTTATAACGGCTGCCGTGTTTTTGTCTATCTATCCAAATATGAAGGCTTCGGACTTCCACCTGTTGAAGCCGCCAGCTGCGGCAAAATGGTTTTAATGTACGAAAATTCTTCGCTCAAAGAAATTTTTGAGTCAGGATATCCGTTTGCCAAAGAAGGAGAAGAACTAAAAACCCTAAAAGAAATTCTCGAAGGAGAATATGATATAAAAAAATACCTAAAAGAATTTTCCTGGAAGAATTATTGTAATCAGTTCTTGAATATAATAAACAGATTGTTTAAAATATAAATATAAAATATCAAGAGAGATAGTGAGCCCTTTGGTCAAAACCTTAGGGTAAAGGATCTAGCCTTAAGCTATTCACCAACCGAGACCGCTAAGCGGCCCACGGTGGCAAAGCTAGAATTGCCCTTAACAGGGTAAACGATAGGCTCAATATGAGAAAAACGTTTACTTCAGAATCGGTCTGCGCTGGACACCCGGATAAAATCTGCGATCAAATCAGCGATGCCATATTGGATGAAGCGCTTAAACAGGATAAATATTCGCGCGTTGCCGTCGAAACCATGGTGACAAAAAACTTTGTCGCTTTGGCCGGAGAAGTGACAACAAAAGCAAAATTAAATTACAAATCAATCGCGAGAAAAGTTATAAAAAAATTAGGTTATACAAATCCTAAATTAGGGTTTACTTACAAGTCCCCAATAATTGTTAAAATTCATACGCAATCGCCGGAAATTGCTGTTGGCATCGATAAACTTGGAGCCGGCGACCAAGGAATGATGTATGGTTATGCAACTAATGAAACTAAAGAATATATGCCTTTGCCCATCATCATTTCTCATAAACTGGCAATGAAAATAGACAGTCTTCGAGAATCAAAGATACTATCGTATCTTAGACCTGATGGAAAAACCCAAATAACAGCTGCTTATGAAGATGGAAGATCGAAAAATATTGAAACGGTAGTTTTAGCGGTTCCACACGATGAAAAAGTTTCTTTATCTCAAGTAAAGAGGGACTTATTTAAACTTTGCGTCTTACCTGTTTTACAAGAATATGGTTTTTCTATAAAAATAAATCAGTTAATTGTCAACGGTACTGGTATCTGGCATATTGGCGGCCCGGCTTCAGATACAGGAGTAACTGGGCGGAAAATAATTGTTGATTCGTATGGTTCTTTTGCCCACGTCGGCGGCGGTTGTTTTTCCGGAAAAGATCCAACCAAAGTCGACCGCTCGGGCGCTTATGCCGCTCGTTTCTTAGCCAAAAATATTGTTGTTCATAGTTTGGCAAAAAAATGCGAAGTTCGACTGGCTTATTTTATCGGCGCCCAAAAACCAATCATGCAGGAAGTAGAAACTTTTGGTACCGCTAAAAAATCAGAAAAAATAATTAAAAGCTTCATGGATAAATTACTCGATACGTCTTTGCAAGGGATTCTTGATGGATTAAATCTACGAAGACCGATATATTTTAAAACTGCCTCATACGGTCATTTCGGCCGGGAAATATTTCCTTGGGAGAAGATTGTTAAATAAAAAAATTAGAAATTTACTTTCCTCCGTATCTTTTCAAATCCGCCTTAACCATCATTTCCACCAACTCGGGAAAAGACAGTTTTGGTTTCCAGCCGAGATTTTTTCTGGCCTTATCGGCTTTGGCTTTTAAATTAGGTACCTCGGCCGGTCTTTTGAATTGAGGATCAATAACCACATATTTTTTCCAGTTATTGATACCAACCGACTTAAAAGCCGCTTCGACAAACTCACGGACGCTGTGGCTCTTACCGGTGCCAACCACATAGTCATCAGGATTTTTTTGCTGAAGCATCAAGTACATCGCTTCGACATAGTCACCGGCAAACCCCCAATCCCGCTTGGCATCGAGATTTCCCAGTCTTAATTCTTTGACCAAGCCCCGTTTTATTTTTGCCACGCCATCGGTTATCTTCCTGGTGACAAACTGAATTCCTCTGATTGGCGATTCATGGTTAAAAAGAATACCATTAGCGGTAAAAAGTCCATATGATTCACGGTAATTAACCGCCATCCAATAAGCATAGACTTTGGAAATGCCATATGGCGAGCGGGGATGAAACGGTGTTTTTTCATCCTGATAACCATTAGTGTGCTGCAAACCAAACATCTCGCTTGTAGATGCTTGATAAAACTTGGTCGTTGGTGAAAAAAACTTGATCGCGTTTAGAAGATAAAGCGGACCTAAAGAGTTGACTTCAGTTGTCAGTTTGGCTTGTTCAAAAGAAGCCTTGACAAAAGATTGGGCCGCCAAGTTATAAACCTCATCGGGATGAAGGCCGCGGATCAAATTCAATAAGGACGCTTCGTCATTCATATCGCCTTCAACATAATCAACGTCGTTGGTAATATTAAGATAATCAAGATTAGAAAAATTGGGATTAGAATAACGTCTTATAAGGCCATAAACCTTATAGCCTTTTTTCAGAAGAAATTTGGCTAAATAAGGTCCGTCCTGCCCCAGAATTCCAGTCACCAAAGCTGTTTTAGACATATTTTAGAATTATAACAAATAATACATGAATTATGTAAAATTAATTTATTAATTTGAAAAGCCGAAGCAAAAAAATTTCGGTATCAAGGCTTCAACTATGATAGAATAGTTAAATGCTCGAAAAAATCCTTGGCTTTATCAAAAAGCCCACCAGCCGCGATATCGTCATTAACACCATCGGCAACTACCTAAATGTTCTCTTTGTTGCTTTTTTTGCATTTTTGCTGGTTCGCATCATGCACCCGTCAGATTACGGAGTTTTAAGCGTTTTACTGGGAATAGCTTACGTCCTCGCTAATGTCTTAGACTTCGGCACCACCGCCAGCATCTACTCCTACCTCCCACCGATGATCGAAAAACGCCATAAAAATATCTATATCTTTTTAAAAACCATTCTTGTTTATCAAACGGGTTTTTCCGCAATCGTCATTACCTTACTCTTTATCTTTTTTCCTTACCTAGATAAAATCTTTTTCAAAACCGGCGCCCCTTGGTGGGAACTATATATAACTACTTTTTCTGTTCTTTTTTTCATCTGGCAAAACTATGCCATTAACGCCTTGAGCGCCGCCAAGAAATTTTTCCAGGCCAATCTTTATCTTAATCTCTCCAACCTGATAAAAACTCTTTTTATTTTTATTCTCATTTTTGCCAAATTAATCACCGTCGGTACTATTATTTTTACCTTTGGCATCTTGGGACCAGCAATTTTTTTTCTCATGCTAATTTTTGAAAAAAAATATATTGTCGGAAGAATCCTTCAAGCACCGATAGTAAAAAAAGAGTTTCGTTTTGGATATACGATGACTTTCTTTATCGCTTCACAGTTCTTTAACCTGGCCCAAAGAATGGATTTGTTTTTACTGTCTTTTTTCTTCTCCAAATCACCCGAGGTTGGCTATTACGGCTTAGCACAAAAAATTATCTTGACTGTCATGGCCTCAATTGGCAGTATCACCCAAGTGCTTTCACCTAACTTTTCCAAAATTAAAACACGGCAGGAAATTATTAAAGAGTTTAAACACGGATTTCTCTATCTTTTAATTCCCGCTCTCCTTTTTATTGTTTTGTTTTTTACTCCTAACTGGGTTTTTTACCTTTTCTTTACAAAAAAATTCGCCCAAACCGCTGCTATCACTAAGTCATTAAGTCTTCCTTTTATTATCTATACTTTTATCAACCTCCCTTTTCTTTTTTTGCTTTATACCGTCAAAAAACCAAGGGTTATTTTAATCACCAATTTTGTTTTTTTTCTTATTGTTACTGTCGGGTGCCTATATGCTATTCCTAAATACGGAGTTTTTGGCCCACCTTATGTAATTGCTTTAGGATTTACCGTAGCTTTGATTATCGGCTTGATTTTCAGTATAAAAGAATATCGAAAAATTACTGCCTAGAATATTCTTCCCAAATTAAACCACGAAAGGATTTTTTGTTAGTAAGTTGATAGTTTTTTCCTTGGAGTATCTTTTGACAATCAATTCCATAAATCTCTGCCGTATAAGGAATCACCGTAATTTGTTTTTCCAACTCGCTTTGCCCGCCGTAACCCAAAGAGCAAAGGCGGGTTAATTCTTTAATTTCTAAATTGCTATTGTAGTATTTTAATGGATCACTCGATGCTAAGATCATATAAACCGGTTTATTATTAGGTAAGCTTTTTACTAAACTCTTCCAGTCTTCCCGATGAAATTGAGGTATTAATAAATATACTAAAGAAAACAATAAAAATCCTCCAACCAACAAACCCTGCCGAACGGCATAGTCTGACGTGCTAAGACTTAATAAAATAGACATTATCGGAATCAAATATAGAAAGCGGAAGTATTGAAGAAGAGGAGTGAAGAAAGAAACTATAAAACCTAAGAACAATGGAAAAATAAGTAAATATAACAACAAAATTTTCAATTTTAAATTTTCAATTTTAAATTTTAAATTTTTAAATAATGAGAAAAAAATAAATAAAGTCCACATTCCACTAATAAAGTAGTAAATCCATTTCGGATAAAAATCGATTCTACCGATCGAAAATTTAATCGGAATTAAAAGAAGATTTTTAAAATTCGCTTTTCCCAAGACCAATGACCAATGAGTTACGTTTGCTAAAGCAATTTTAGAATTAATTAACTGATGGTAGAGTAGAGGACTAATAAGCGCAAATGAAACAAGAAGAATGAAGCAAGAAATAAAAAATGTCTTGTATTGTTTTTTATAAAACAAGTAGATAAACATCGCCATAATTAAAAATATCGAACCATAGAATGTTAAAAATCCTAGTGAAGCAAATATTCCAAAAAATAATATATCTCGATTTTGACTTTTAAATTTTAACTTATGAATTCGCAACATTTTTTCAAAATAATAGAAGGCGATGGTAAGAAAAAATGTTGTCGCCATGTACATTCTCGCTTCCTGTGAGTAATAAACAATCAACGGATTAAATAAAAAAAACACCACTCCCCACAGTGGCTCGCCGAAGCCTTGCTCGGCCTTCGTAGCCACTTCGGCGAAGGAGGCGCGAAGGCGGCAAATCTTATAAATAATCCAACCTGTTAATAAAGAAAAAATAATCGACGGAAACCTTAGCGCTACTTCACTATATCCAAAAATATTAGTCCAAAACTTCATGAAAAGATAATAAAGCGGCGGGTGGAAATCATTAGGAGAAAACTTCGTAATAATTTCTTGATAATTATATTGCTGGACAACCCGAGCTGTAGTCGCTTCATCTAACCATAATGATTGATTAATGCCGATTAAACGAATTAAGAAAGCTAATAAAAAAACGAAGAAAATTATTTTATTCTTCATTTGGAGCGGGATACGGGAGTCGAACCCGTTTCTTCTGCTTGGAAAGCAGACATTAGGCCGCTTAACTAATCCCGCGGTTTAAATATTATATCATTTCTCCCATCCCTGCGGATGATTTTTGTACCAGATAAGGAGTGATTTGACTGAATCTTCAATGGTTCTTTTCGGTTCCCAGCCTAATATCTTTTTTGCTTTGTCAATCGATGCCACCAACTTCGGTGCTTCGCCTTCACGCGGTTTATCAGAAGTTTTAACTTCAAACTTCTTTCCTGTTAACTCCTGAACTTTATTAACAATTTCGACAACACTATTTCCTGTTCCTGTTCCCAGATTTATAATTTCTTTAATTCTTTGAGTTTCGCTTAATTTTTTAACCGCCAACATGTGGGCCTCGTCTAGGTCAAGAACGTTGACGTAGTCGCGGATCGGCGAACCATCTGGCGTCTCTGTCTTTTGATAGGTAAAATAAAAAGGAACGATTCCGAGAGACGACTTGACGGCGTTTTCAGTCAGATGAGTCGAAGGGTGTTTTGAATAACCAAAAACACCGTCTTCAGTGGCTCCCGAAACATTGAAATAGCGGAAAATAATATAATTAAAGTCTTTTAGCTGACCATACCACTGAATTATTTTTTCCGCCATTAATTTTGACTCGCCGTAAACATTGTTTGGATTGGTGGGATGTTTTTCATCAAGAGGAACATATTGAGCTTCTCCATATAATGCGCAGGTAGAAGAAAAAACAATTTTTTTTACGGAAAACTTATCCATGGTTTCTAAAAGATTTAAAGTTGAATTAGGATTGTTGTTAAAATATTTATAAGGATTTTTCATCGACTCGTCGACAACGCATGATGCAGCATAATGAACAACCGCGTCAAACGCGACTTCGCTTTCGAAAATAGGGGAGAGGTCGCTTTTTAAATCGGCTTCGTAGAATTTGAATTTATCTTTGTATCTTTCTTGAAGAATTTCTATTGGTCTTTTATATCCTGTCTGAAAATTATCAATTCCAACCACCTGATAGTTGTTTTTCAAAAATAAATCAGCGGCAATCGAACCGATATATCCAGCACAACCGGTGATTAGAATCTTTACCATATCTTATTTTATAAAATTAAGTTCAAAGTGCAAAGATCAAATATCAAATCCAAGTTCAAATCTAAAAGTTTTTAAACTTTAAGCTTGACTTTGATTTTTGAGTTTTGAGATTTGATTTTATAAAAAGGGTGCCAGTGTATTCTTCCTTCCGCTAAATAAATTCCTCCAAAGATCAATAATGCGCCTAAAAAGTAAAATAAATTAGGATATTCGTGAAGGAGGGGAACGGCAATAAAAATAGCAGCTATTGGATCAAGATAGGTAAAAACACCGGCCTCTTGGGCTTTTATTTTAGAAATTCCGTAATAAAATAAAAAGTAAGCTAAGGTTGATGAAAAGAAAACTCCGTAAATAATTCCCACCAGCCCATTAATATTTAAAAACGAGATGTCCCAATTTAAAAATTCTTTTGGAACAAAAGGAATAAAAGTTAAAGCTCCGAACAAAAATGTAACCGTCGACACTTGAAAAGGATTGACTTTCTTTAATATACGATGACCAATAATGGTTTGGAAAACGGTTCCTAAAGTTGCCAGTAATATAAAAAAATTCCCTTCAATAGCACCAATAATAAATTTTTTTCCATCTAAAAATATTGGTGATAAAATAATTGTCAATACACCAAATAAAGCTATTATCATTCCTAATAAAATCTTTATTTTTGGTTTCTCTTTAAGAAAGAGAATCGAAAGAAAGTAAATAAAGACTGGTCCTGATGAGGCAATCACTGGTACATTGATACTTTCTGTTTTTTGAAGACCTAGAAAGAAAAAAGAAATATTTATAGTGATTCCAAAAAACCCTACGAGAAGAACTTCTAACCATTGGCGGGGCGTTAATTTCTGCCATTTTCCGATTGCTAATGGTAAAAAAATTAAACCGGCAAAGAAAAATCTGATAAATGCCAAAGTAAAAGGAGGAATATTTTGTAGAGCAAACTTAAAAATAGGCGAAGCGGCGCCCCAGATAATATTAGTAATAATTAAGGCAAGAACTGGATTCATGTTTTAATGTTTAAACATTTATCATTTGTTATTCATTTGTGGATTTGTTATTTGTGATTTGACTTTTTGTCAAGAAATACTATCAGTTCTCCTATTATCCCTGTCATCACTATCTGTATTCCAACAATAATTAAAAGCAAACCCAACCAAAGCAACGGCCGGGTAACTAATAGAACTCCAAAAAATAATCTTTCAATCGTCAAATAAAAAGAAATAAAAAAACCAATCAAGAATATAACCCCACCAACTGTCCCGAAGAAATGTAATGGTCTTTCGGAAAATTTGTAAAGAAAATAGGCAGTCAAGGTATCAAATATACCGGTAATTAATTTTCCCGGGCCGAACTTTGACTGACCAAACCTTCGCTTGTTGTTTCTCACATTAATTTCTGTCACCTTATATCCATTATAAAACACCGCCAAGGGAAAAAAACGGAAACTATTACCATAAAAAACAAAGTCCGATAAAACCTCTCGCTTAAACGCCTTAAATCCACAGTTAATATCAGCATATGGGGAATGAAGAAAGGTTTTTAAAAAATAACTGGCTAAATTTGAATAAAGTTTGACTAATAAATTATCTTGTCTTTTTATTCTTATTCCATTAATAAATTCATAACCTTGATCAATTTTTTCCAAGAATTTAGGCAGGTCTTCAGGATCGTCCTGTAAATCTCCATCCATAAAAACAATGGTCTCACCTGACGAATTCTCAATTCCAGTCTTCAACGCCCGCCCCTTTCCCAATCTTTTCTTATGATTTACAGATTTAAGATTTGGATTTGACATTAAGGATTTGAGATTTGAGATTAAATCATCTGTTGATCCATCGTTTACCAATATTATTTCGTATTCTTTCTTTAATCTATTTAATTGATTAATTAACTGATTAATTAAAATCGGCAGGTTTTCTTTTTCGTTGAAAAAAGGAATTATTATGCTTAGCATTTTATTGTTGTCATTCTGACTTGTCCAGAATCTGTTTGTTTTAATAGGTTCCTTCGACAAGCTCAGGACGATCCCAATTTATTTGTTTATTGGGATCGCTTATAAACTTCTATCCATTTACTATCTGAAAAAATCATTTGATAATCCTTATCTTGATTTAATTTTTGATAAAATTTATTCGGTAAACTATCTTTGACTTCTTGTTTGTCTATAATAACATAGTCAGCCATTTTATAATTGCTGATATTGCTTTTTTCCACTTCCTCTTCAGTATCTCCAGCTTCGGCAAAAGCAGAATCATATAAAAAATTATAATAATATCTTCTATTCGTAAAAAAGGGTGCAAGACGGGGGGTAGTAGATACTATAATGTTGTCGTCTTTTAATTTTTCTTGCCAAGTCTTTATGGAATTATCAGTAATCGGATTAAGATTCTGATAGTTGACCGGATATTTAACAAAGTAGGGAACAGGATTAAACTTATAAATTGATCTCAAACTCAAGATAATAAATAAAACAAAAACAATTCTTTTTATCAAATTATTTTTCACCAATCGGTCAAAACTTTTATATCCCAAAATCAAAGAGTAAAAAATAAAGCTGACAATGATAGAATTGTAGTGAAACAAAATTGATCTCTGATTGCTGTTAATACTTAAAATATTGATTGCCCATTCTGGCAGACTGATTACTAAAGTCAACGGTGAAAATAAACTGTAAAAAACCGGCACTAATAAAAGTTTTACATAAGAATAACCGTCAATAATGATATTTTTATATCTTAAATGAGTATCTTCAAAGTATTTTAGAGCAAAATGTTCGGCCCCACGAAAGTAGGGGATAATAAAGTAAACCGTTGCGACAAAAAATGCTAAACCTAATATACTTGTTGCCAGCCCTATTTTTTTTTCTTTTTTAATAAAGAATAAATAAAGACCAAAAAGAAAAACTACCAAACCAACGTGTTCTTTTGTTAATAACGCCAAAAAAATAAAAATGAAAAACCATAACCATTTTTTTACTTCCTGAAAATAAGCGGCGAATAAAAAGAAAGTCGTCGCTAGAGAGACAGCGTGAAAGTCAAAAAGAACTGCTCTTTGAACAGCAAAATATAAAAGATAAGTCAAGACAAAAATAAGAGAGATTAATTTCGCCCCGCCGTCATCCTGAGGTCGCGAAACGACCGAAGGATCTCTTAATATCTTATTACCGATTAGAAATATCGCCCAGGCGCCTAATCCTAGAACTAACGCTTGGCCAATCAGCAAAATTTCCGGTCCTTCATAAACTTTGTAAAACGGAGCAAAAACCGCTAAGATCGGATCAAAGTGGATTGCGAGACGACTGACGTTTTTTTTAAGATCTTGGTTGGTCATCTCCAAAAATCTGCCCTTTGACGTGTTATAAACCACTTGATTCATGATACCGAGATCATAGTAATAGGAGTTAAGAGTTCGATATCGCTTTATACTAAGATAGGAAAAAAACACGACAAAAATGATGATAAATATTCCTAATAAAATCTCATAAGTTTTGAGATTTAAGATTTGGATTTGAGATTTGAGTTTTGACATTTGAGATTATTTTACTTATTTCCAGAATGATACTTTTCATGTACTTCTTTTAATCTAATATTCGTTACATGGGTATAAATCTGCGTTGTCGCGATATTTTTATGCCCTAGCATTTCCTGTACCGATCTTAAATCGGCGCCGTGCTCCAAAAGATCGGTAGCGAACGAATGGCGTAAAATATGCGGTCCGATTCTAAATAACAAACCTGATTTTTTCCTGTATTTTTCGATCATCCGTTCAACCGATCTGGCAGAAAGCCTCAAACCTTCATTACTTAAACCTGTTTTGATCTTCGGTCCGGCATAGCGGATAAAAAGTGGTTGATATGGATCAGTTCTCGTCCCGAGATATTTTTTTAACCATTCTTTAGCGTGTTTTGACAGGAAAACTACCCTGCCTTTGCCTCCTTTTCCAATCACTCCAAACTCTCCTGCCTCCCTATTGATTTGTTCTCGATTTAAAGCAACTAACTCTGAGACGCGGAGACCTGTAGAAAATAATACTTCCAAAATCGCTCTATCCCTAAGCCCGGATTTATCTTTTAAATCAACCGACCTAAAGAGTTTTTCTAATTCTATGGGCTCTAAAAACTTAATATTGCGGTCGCGGTTTTTACCAAGCTCTATCATTTCGGGAGAGAGAACCGAAAGCTTTTGCCTTATAAGATAGCGGAAGAACGATCGAAGTGTTACTAAAAAGTAATTTTGTGTTTGTCTTTTAAGCGGGCCCTTATAGGGATTTTTGTACTCGTGCGAAATAAACAATCGGAAGTTTCTTACTGTATTTTCGTCTATTTTTTCCACCGGAAAATTTTTGTCTTTTTGGCTTTGTAACAACCATTGTTTGAAAAAATTCAAATAATAACCATACATTCTGACGGTTTTCAAAGAAAGATTTTTATCAAGTTCACAATACTCAAGAAAGCGGAGCACCGCCTCGTTAATATCCATAACTTTATATTAAACGACGAGCGATGATTTATCAACTGTAGGGACAGGATAATATCCTATCCTTAAAATAAAAGGTATAATTGATGGTTATGAAGAAAAAATACCTAAAATTAATTTCCACAGACAGTGTTGGTTGGCTTGGGAGTCCAGAACAATTTATCGAACTTTATGGAAACTATTTTAAAGACGGAACTTTTGACGGAGTGGAAATGATCGCCTTTAAACCATTAAAAAAACTTAAAAATTTTATCTCAATCTTAAATCAACATCATATCCCGACGATTTCTTTTCATAGTAAAACCGGCGGAGAAAACCGTTTGTCTCCAAAATACGGAATCATTATGACGATCGTCAATTATTTTATTTTCGGAGTTGAAAACCTGATTCTGAATTTCAAAGATAAAGAATTTTTATCTCATACTCCGTATCTAGAAAATAAGAAGGTTAAAAACTTTATTGTCTTTCATAAACCAAAAGTTCTTTGGATTGAAAATCATCTTTACGGCCAAAAGGGGATAGAGGATGCCAAAAATCAAATCATCGATTACCTAAAAAAAGGAATTAATGCTCACGGTATGCTTGATCTTTATCATTTACTCGCCAAAGTGCCAACTAAAGAATTAGTAAAGACTTGGCCGAAAATAGTTGCGGAAATATCTAATTATCTGAGATGGTTTTCCGGAATTCATCTCCCTATCGGCAGTCGTAAAAACGATTCATTACCGATTGAGCAAATCACTGATGAAATGTTAGAACTATTTGCGGAAAAAATCGTTCCTTACCTTGATCGAGTCGTCATTGAAAATCAGCAAAAAAATCTTGGCCTTTTTTTCTCTACAAATAAGATGATTAAAGAACAGAAAAAAAGAAATGAAGTTAATTTCCTTCGTCTAAAAAAAGCGGGAATTTTATAGACTATTCGGTGGTTTTGCCATCAAATTCTTCCTCGTTAGTTACAGCTTCCTGTTTAGTGACACGAATTATACCGTCTTTATGATGAGCCGGTGAATAAATCGTATAAAGTTTGAGATCTTCCGTTTCTGAAATATTAATTACATTATGATTGGCGCCGGCCGGGACGACGATGACTACACCGTCTTTTAACGGATACTCATTGCCGTCGATGATGCATTTTCCTTCTCCTTTTTCAAAGCGGAAAAACTGGTCATTGTCAGAGTGGACTTCCATTCCTATTTCTTCTTTAGGCTTTAAATTCATAAGTACCAACTGACTATGTTTTCCAGTATAAAGCACCTGACGAAAACTATTATTTGCTAAAACACTTTCTTCTATATTAGCTGTATAACCTTTCATAGTTGTGAAATATAACTATTAATTAATATTAATTTTATTATATAACTTTATCAGGTTATGTGGGTATTCGTCAATAATTTATTGCTATAATAATCTAAACCTAGGTCTTTGTTAAATATAGTCTATAGACAAAAACCTTCTAATAATTTACAGTTGAACTATTAAAAATAATTTGCTTAAATAAAATACTTATGTTAACCAAAACAGACCTGAAAGCTATTGAATCACTTTTTGATCGTAAGTTTGACGGAAAATTTAAAAGTGCATTTGAAATTGCCTTTAACCCTATTAAAAAAGACTTAAGAAAGATTAAATCTGATCTTAAAGTAGCAATTAGTGTTTTTGACCGAATAACTATTAATCACGAAGAAAGAATAAAAATCCTCGAATCTCTTCGCCCAGCTTTAGCGTAACTTCAGACACCCTTCGGGTGTCCATGTCCAGGCTCAATACTTTAATTAATTAAAGTTTGTGGAAGTGATATAATTTGTAATCAAACGAAGTAGAGGAGAGGTGGCAGAGCGGCCGAATGCGTACGCTTGGAGAGCGTATATGGCAGAAATGTCATCGGGGGTTCGAATCCCCCCCTCTCCGCAAAAAAATATGCCAGAAAATGTAGTAGAAAATAGAGGTCGATATCAAAATTTTTGGCGCTGGTATTCAATTGATAACCCTAAAAAATGGCCTCAATGGAAAATACTCGAGCCCTATATATTGAAAGGGGCAAAAATGCTGGAAGTGGGTTCGGGTCTTCGCCCAAAAATTCCGATTGAAGGAAGATTTTTTCTTGACATCAGTAGACATTCGCTTCAAAAATTAAAGAAAGCCGGCGCACAAGCGGTGGAATCTGATTTAAAAGGAATTCCTTTTCCAGAAAACTCTTTTGACGTCGTTTGCGCTTTTGAAATACTTGAGCATTTAGAAAATGACGCTGAAGTGATAAATGATTTGGCACGGGTATTAAAACCTGAAGGAAAAATCTTAGTTAGTTTTCCGCTTCATCAAAAAATGTTTCCGAAGTAGAAAATTTTTTCGGCAGAGCCGGTTTAAAAATTGATCAATTTTCCGAAATCGATGTCCCATGGCCTAAACCAGAAGAAGCAAAAAACTTTGTTTATTTGGAAAAAAATGTTCCCTGGTTAATACCGGCGTTTACCAAAATAGTAGACTCTTTGCCGTTTTCCAGTGTCAGAAAACCAATACGATTAAAGAACTGGGATCCCAAGACAGCCCAAGAAGAATTAGCTAAAGTCAGCACTGGTTTTTTTGTCCTTAAAAAATAATTATTTGGTAAAATTAATATATGAATTCTTTTAAAACTTTTTTCTTTTCCCTTAAAAAATCTCTTTTTGATCCGAAATATTATCAGGACGTCGCTAAGACAAGTTTTTGGTTTTCTTACAAGTATCTTTGGTTTTTGCTTTTTATTCTTATTTTTATAAAAAGCTTGACGTTTGCCGGTTCTTATCTCAAGAATAGACCTCAAATACAACCAAGAATTGATAAGTTTATGATCGAAGCTCAAAATTTTTATCCAAAAGATCTAGAAATAAAAATCAGAAACGGCCAACTTTCCACCAATGCTCAAGAACCATTCTTTTTCGATCTCGACAATCGAGTCACAGCCGATCTCCGCCGTCATTTTTTGATCATTGATACCAAAGGTTCGATTGAAAATTATCCAAACTATAATACCTACATATTGGCGACAAAAAATGCCGTCGTCTATCCATCAAAGTCAGAAAATAATCAAATAGAACAGACATCAGTATTTTATTTTCGCGATTTAAAACAGAACTTTACCATAAACAAAGGTATCTTTGATAATTTGTTAAATATCGTTCGGCCTTATACCTTTAGAGCTCTTTTCTATATCGATTCAGTTGCCTTAATATTTTTATTTTTTTTCCTCGTCTTTGGTTCGTTATTTTGGACGAACGGAATTATGTTCGGACTTTTGTTTTTGACTTTTTTTATCTGGATTGTCAATCTGATATTTAAGAAACAATATAGTTATGGATCTTTATACAAAATTGGTATGCACGCTGTCACATGGCCGATAGTAATAAGCGAGATTGCCGGATATCTTAAATTACCGCTTCCCAATTTATATGCGATTGTTTTTTTCCTCTGGATGCTAGTCGTTTTGTTTTCTTTTCGGGAAACAACGCTAAATTCTCCGACTGAATAAAGAAGCTGACTTCTTGATATTGTGCCGCAGAGAGGAGTTGAACCCCTACGTCCGTGAGGACACAAGGTCCTAAACCTTGCGCGTCTGCCAGTTCCGCCACTGCGGCAATAATGGAAATTATATCAGATCGTTGATTACTTTATTTTAAATAATTATTCGGCAATATCTGGCAATATTCGGCAAGATTTGGTAATATTAGAAAATATGAAAATTCCTCCTCGATATTCGGTATCACCAGAAATGATTGAACTCCTGGGAAAGATTGAAGCCATTAGACAGTATTTAAAAACACTAAATATTTCTTCAGAAATCAAGCAAAAAATCCAGCGAGTAAGTCTCTTAAAAAGCTCTCTTTATTCGGCAAAAATAGAAGGCAATCCACTAAACTTAGAAACTTATAAAAACTCTCATGATAAAATCAAACAACTAGAAATTGATAATATTCTTAACGCAATTAATTTTATTTCCAAACTTAAAAGCAAATCAGTTAATCAATCATTAATTAAAACGGTCCATAAAAAGATAGTGAATAATATTCATTATCAAGCTGGCGCGTTCAGACGTGAAATGAGCGCTATTTTCAATCAAGCCGGCATTGCCATTTATGTTTGCCCTCCGCCAAATCAAATCCCTCAGTTGACTAATCGATTAATCGACTATACAAATTCCAAAGATGAAAAATTTCCTCTAATTAAAGCTTTTATTGCCCATTTAATTTTTGAAAAAATTCATCCATTCTTGGATGGCAACGGACGGGTAGGCCGATTGATGATTCCGCTAGTTTGTCAAATCAATAATTATCAATTCAGACCCACCGTCTCTTTCGAGGAATATTTAAATGAGAATAAAAACGATTATTATTATTATCTTGATATTGGTCTGAAAAATACCAACGATTATCTTATTTTTATGTTAAATGCTTTCTATAAGCAAACGGAAAAATTAAAAAAAGAGGTGGAAAAAGAAATCAATAACAAAAACACAATCCATCTCCCGCCCCGCCAAGAAGAAATTCTCAATATTATTAAAGACCACGAAACAGTTTCTTTTGATTTTATTAAAAGAAGATTTTTAAAAATTCCTGAACGAACTTTAAGATACGATCTTAAAAAACTCTGTGATAAGGGAATAGTTATTAAAATCGGTCAAACAAGAGGAAGTTTCTATAAAGCGATATAATCACCCCCTCCCTGTCATTCCGAGCGAAGCGAGGAATCTTGTATAATATCACTATGGAATTTGAGGAATTGGAAAAGGAAATATTGAAAATCAAGGAAAGAAACAAAAAGGTTGAGACCGATAAAGCTTGGGAAACGAGCATCACTCGAAAGGTTCTTCTTTTTATTTTTACCTATCTAGCTATTGGTCTATATATTAATGCCATCGGAGTAGAGAAGCCTTGGCTCAATGCGATTGTCCCCAGTCTTGGTTTTTTGCTTTCAACCTTGACTCTTCCTTTTTTCAAAAATCTTTGGAAAAAATATATTTATAAAGAATAATTACCTTAGATGCCTTTTTTGAAACTCTTTGTGGAAAATGACCATATCCAAGAGCAAATTCATTTTGTATTTTTTTATCAAGGCTTTTATTTTTTCTTCTAATTCGACCCGATAATTTTTTGACTGCGATGAATAAAATTTTTGGAGAATTTCTTTATTAATATCTTTCATTTCTTCAAACAATCGACTGCGAATATACTTGACCAAATTTAAGTGTTCGATAAAAAGATCCTTTGTCCCGGTTTCTGACAAACTTTTAAAGAGTTTTTCCAACTCTCCCGTCTGCGCTACAAAGTGGGGGAGAAGCGGACCGATAAAAGCATAGGTCTTGATTTTATTTTTATTCAAGGTTTTTAGCGCTTTAAGCCGGCTAGAAACCGGCGGCGCGTATTTTTCAAAATAGCGGGAAATTTTGTCGTCGGTCGAGGTAATGGTTAACCCAACAATAACATTTTTTATCTTTTTAAAAACATCAATGTCTCTCGTCACCATGTCTGACTTGGTAAGAATCGAAACTACCCCTCGGAATCCATAATCAGCTAAGATTTCCAAGCATTGCCTAGTCAGTTTATACTTTGCTTCGACTCCTTGATAAGGAGTCGGTCACCGAACTGAAAAATATTTCTTTACCTTTACCATTATTTTTTAATTTCTTGATTTCTTTTTTTAATAACTCCGGAGCGTTGATTTTGGCATAGACATATCCGCCCCAGTCATAAATCGTCTTGTCGATAAACCGACCCATGAACGACGCATAACAGTATTTGCAGGCAAACCGGCAACCGATATAAGGGTTGATAACGTAGTCGATATCAGGTATTTTGCAGGCGGTAAGAATGGTTTTTGCTTTTACCTCTTTAAATTCCATAAGTCTAATTGTAGGTAAACATTTGTTCACTGTCAAGAGAAACTTCTGGCATTATTCTATGAACATTTGATAAAATATCTCAATGAACCCAAAAAACATCCTTATTTGGTCTGGTGCCATTATTGCCACCTTTATCCTTTTATTTTTTGCCTATAAACTGACTAGCGCCCACGTTCAAACTGATTTTTCTGAAATCACTAAAGTAAGAGCCAGCGACCATACTAAATGGTCCAAAGATAATAAGAATGTCCTCGTCGAATACAGTGATTTTCAATGCCCGGCCTGCAAAAGCTTTCACGAGGTCTTAAAGAGTTTTGAAGCTTCTTCGAGTCCTGACTTTGCCATCACTCAAAAAATAACATTAATCTTCCGATATTATCCTTTATATCAAATTCACAAAAATTCTCTTAACGCCGCTTATGCCGCCGAGGCTGCCGGCCTCCAGAATAAATTTTGGGAGATGGCCGATGCTTTGTATAACAAACAGGCCGAATGGAGCAGTCTTTCAGATCCAAAAAACTATTTTATCAATCAAGCAGAATCGCTTAAACTGGATACGGAAAAATTCCAGAAAGACATGGATTCGAAAATCGTTAAAGATAAAGTCCAAGCCAACTTAACCGAAGCCGAATCGATCGGTGTCAACGCCACACCCACTTTTTTCCTCAACGGCAAGCAGGTTAATCTCAGATCAATCGACGAATTTAAAAAATTGCTCTTGTCATTATGAAGAAAAAAATAAACATCGGACTTGTCTTCGGCGGAAGAAGCGGAGAACACGAAGTTTCCCTTCAATCGGCTAAATCAATCTATGAGGCTTTGGACAAAGATAAATACAATGTTTTTCTTATTGGAATTGATAAACAAGGTCACTGGCTTTTGGGTAATCCAGCCAACTATCTTCTCAATGCTCAAAATCCTAAGTTAATTGCTTTAAACCGATCTTCTGCTACCAGTATTGTTCCTGTCAACAAAACTGACAGTTCAGAGATTATCTCTTTGCAATCGGGCAAAGAACTAGCCAAGATTGATGTCTTTTTCCCGATTATTCATGGCACTTATGGCGAAGATGGATCGCTTCAAGGAATGCTGGAAATACTCAACTGCGCCTATGTTGGATCGGGCGTAATCGGATCAGCCTTGGGAATGGATAAAGATGTCCAGAAAAGACTCCTTAGCCTCGCCGGTATCAACGTCGCTTGCTTTATGACCATAATGAAAAGTCAATATAGCAAAAGCAGTCTTGATAAAATTGTTCAAAAATTTTCTTTGCCTGTTTTTGTCAAACCAGCTAATTTGGGCTCTTCTGTCGGCATTTCCAAGGCGCATAATCTAAAGGAATTAGAAAAAGCTATTATTGACGCCTTCAAATATGACACAAAAATCATGGTTGAAGAATATATAAAGGGGAGAGAGATAGAGTGCTCTGTGCTGGGCAATAATGAACCCGTGGCCTCTGTTCCTGGCGAAGTCATTTCCAACCACGAGTTTTATTCTTATGAGGCTAAATATATCGATGAAAACGGCGCCGGTCTAAAAATTCCGGCTGATCTACCAGAAAAAGTCGTTAAAGAAGTCCAACAAACCGCCGTGAAAACGTTTCTCACTCTGGAATGCTACGGCTTTGCCAGAGTCGATTTTTTCTTGACCGCCAACAATAAACTTTATGTCAATGAAATCAATACTATTCCCGGATTTACCAAAATCAGCATGTTCCCCAAGCTTTTTGGAGCATCAGGCATACCTTATTCTGAACTTTTGAACAAACTAATTAATCTAGCACTAGATAAGAAGAAAGAAAAAGATAAACTCGCTCGTAGCTACACGCCTTGAAAGAAAGCTCTTTTCTTTTTGACCCAAAAATCATTCTGACGGCAAAGCTTTTTACTGTCTGATTTGTTTTTTAAGATTTTTTTCACTGCTTCTTCCAAAAAGATTTCGTTTTGCGAACCCTTGACTAAGACTATCGCCCGGTAGGGTAGAGTCTTGCGCAAATAATCACCAGCTTCAACCGCCGTCCTAAACCATCTTGCCCCCCCTGTCATCCCGAGCGAGGACGAAGTCCGAGTCGAGGGATCTTTTTTAATCTTAGGAATAACATATTTCTTTGTATTCGGACCGACGCAATAAACTTGATCGACTTTGAGATCGGCTATTTTTTTCGCCACCGCCTCGTGTTCCATCTTCGTTTCCTGTCCTAGTTCCCTCATATCACCCAATAATAAAATAAAGGGTCGGTTTTCTTTTTCAGATAGTTCTTTTGTCATTTCCAAAAAAGTCAAGACCGAAGCTTTCGAAGCGTTATAAGAAGAATCAACGATGATAGATGAATTTATTCCTTCAAAAATACTTCCACGTCCTGTAGGAATAGTAAAATTCTTAGATAAACCGTCAACTATTTTTTTATTAGTTAAACCTATACTTTTCCCAACTGCGATTGTTGCCGCAAAAACCTCTAAATACCTTTTAGGCAAAACAAAGTTCTGGATATTGATTTCAATCTCTTTATTTTCTTTTTTTAATAAATACCTAAAAGAAGTTCTCTTAAGATTAACCTGATAGTTCAAAAATTTTATATCCGCCTCCTCACTTTCCCCAAAATTTAGAGTTCGAGCTTGTCGAGAACTTCTCGACTCATTTTGTTCGCTCGAAGTATAACGCCTAATATTTTTATCATCAACATTATAAATCGAAACTTTCGGCTCTGCTTTAGTAATGATTTTCATTTTTTCTTCAACGATTTTTTCTAAAATTGTTTTTATCCTTTTTTCACCTATCAAATTTTCATCGACTATTTCATCAAACTGCATCGTGTGAACCGGGTAGACATTTAAAACAACTGCAATATCAGGCTTAACTATAGTCAACAGATAGTCCATGTTTTTAGGCGGATGGGGGCTGTCAATTCCCATTTCGATAATCAAATACTGAATATCTTTTAAACTATTTAATTTAAAAGGTGCAAGAAACATTGCTTTCAACCAATCGGGTAGGCGATAGTTACCAGGATTCAGTCCTAAAACACCCAAAGGTATCCCCGTCTCCGAATTTCCTTCTTTAATCACTTTGACTTTAAAATAATCTTTCATCATGGCGTGCAGGGCGTTTCTGGTCGACGATTTTCCCACCGACCCGGTAATTCCGATTACTTTCGGCTTGTGTAAAAATAAAGTCAACCGCGCGAAAAAACGGAGATAGTAAAGCAATCCCCAGACAAAAATATTTTTCATCTTTTTTAATTATACCAATTAACCCTCTAAATTTTTAAAAAGAGCTTGTTGATTGTATAAGTTGATTTTGAAAAACATTATTGTAAAATAATCTTGATGACAAAACCTTCACTTGAAGGACTTTTATCTAGGCGGCTTGAGGGAATGGGGACAAGCGCAATTAGGGATTTGTTAAGTCAGGCCGGCAAAAAAGATTTTATTTCTCTCGGCGGAGGTTATCCTGCTCCAGAAAGCTTTCCTTTAAAAATTATTGACGATTTAGATAAAATTGTAAAAGACAAATACGGACCATCAATTCGCCAATATGGGGCGACCGAAGGATATCGTGCTCCTGATGGTACTGTTCCACTTCTCGAAGAACTTCCTAACTTTTTAAAACGTCCTAATAGAAATATAGAAGTCTCTCCTGAAAATATTGCCATTACCGCTGGTTCTCAAGAAGCTCTAACTATTTTAGGAATGATGTTTCTTGATAAAGGTGATAAAGTAGCGGTTGAATCTCCAACTTATCTAGGAGCCATCCAGGCTTTTAGTCCTTTTAAACCTAATTATATTGAACTAAAAACTGATGAATTCGGAATTATTCCTGAAAATTTAGATCTAGTGTTTACAGAAAATCCTGACATAAAATTTTTATATACCGTTCCAACTTTTCAAAATCCATCCGGTCGGACTATTCCTCTAGAAAGAAGGAGGATAGTTGCAGATACTCTAAAAAAACACGCAAAATTTGCCGTAGAAGACGATCCTTACAGCGAATTAAGATATGAGGGAGAACACCTTTCTTCTATCAAATCTTTGGCGCCGGATAATGTCATTCATCTTTTTACTTTTTCAAAAACTCTTGCCCCGGATTTTAGAATTGGCGGAATGGTCGCTTCTAAAGAAATTATTACTGACGCTAATATGATTAAACAAGGACTCACTCTATTTACCAGTAATTACAATCAAGCCATGGTCACCGAATACTTAAAAGGTGGTTATATTGATCAACACATTCCGAAAATAATCAAATTATACCGTGAAAGAAGAAACATTATGGCTCAAGCTATCGATGAAAATTTTCCAGATATTTTTAAATATACCTTACCTGAAGGAGGAATGTTTCTCTGGGTTAATTTAAAAAAAGAGTTCATAGATCTAGCGACCATGCTTAATATGAAAAAAATTTTAGAGGAAGCAAAAAGGTCTGGAATCGGCTTCGTTCCTGGAGCTCCTTTTTTTGCCCGCAGCAATGGAAATGAAATTGCCATGCGACTGAATTATACAAATCAAGGTCCAGAAAATATTGTAGAAGCAACAAGAGTAATCGGAGAAATTCTTCAACAAAACCTTTCCGAGATTTCTATCTCGGCTATTTCTTTTTAATAAAACTTTTTTGTTTCCGTCGGAAGAGGAGACTTTTTAAAACCTACTGGCTGATCGGTACAAGTATTGTGTTCTTCGCAACAAGCTGGTTCATAAAGTAAACTCCCTGGTTGCCTAAAATCATAACCATACGGCATTATTTGTTGTTGACCATGTTCATTAATCCTATACAATCTGGTTCCACGAGCATGTTTATTACACCATCGACATCTTGTGTGTGTTTCAATCTGATACCAATTCGGGTTTCTTTTTTCTCCTTCGGCTTCTTTTTGCTCTTTTTTTACTTTTCCTAAAAGATTGTGCATAAAAGTAAACGGTTCTTCCTGAAAAGTATAATCAATCCCGTCGGCAATCACGTGAAAACCCATTTTTCGCAATTCTTCTAAAGCATCAATTGCCTCTTGTGGATTATCTTTCTGTGCCAAAAATAACATTACGTCGTCAATAAAAATATACGGTTGTTTTTTTGAATCATTATTATTATCTCTAATAAAACTAATTATTGATTTCAAACTATTATCTTCGATAGTAACCGCTTTTATTTTTAACCCCGACCTGCTAATTAAATGCTTTTCTTGATCTTCAAATCCGGTTTCGCTGTTTCGTAAAGCTGCTTTTGGCTGAAAAGCCAGTACTTTATCGTAACCAACCATATCAGCTAATAAACATTCGGCGGTAGTTTTGCCGCTAAACATACTTTTCGAGTGAAGAATGATTGCTTTTGAAAGACCTGGCTTACTTAAAATACGCATCATCTCTGTAGCTGTTTCTTGAGGCGATGGGTGAAGTAAATGTCCCAGTAAACCTAAAGCTTCTCTTATATCATAAATATAGCTATAGTTAACTTTGTTTGTTTCTCTGTCAAAAATTTCCAAAGGATTAACAGTCAAAGGCAAAACTTTAATACCCCAATCTCGTGGAATCGATTCAATTAATGATTTTGTAATTTCCACTTGATGGGCTAATTCTTGGTTATCATCTTCAGTAAAAACTTGCTCTTCCGATCGACCCCGTTTTTTAATTCCTTCTTTCAAATGATCAATAGAGTCGGGTTGAAGAATCACTAATAAATCGGGTGTCGGTATAATCGGTTTAAACAATGCAATAAGCTTATGATAAATTTCATATTCTTGATCGTCTAATCGGCCATTCTGATGGTGCCATTCGACCCATAAAAAAGCATCAGTTAAAAAAGATGTATCAGAGACAGAAACTCCTTTTTCAAGCCGAGCTTTAATTTCCGATCCGATATTGGATAAAAGATAAAATAATTGGGACCGAAACATATATGAAGAATCGTTAAAGGATTTACTCCAAAAAGGATTCTCCAGAACCGGTTCTATTATTTCTCCGCCTTTCGAATCCGGTTTAATTTTATAAAGATCTTCTTTAAAAGCTTCTGCGATTACGGTCTTTCCGTTTCCTAATGATGCTAAAAACTCAATTCGTTGCCCTTCAGGTTTTTTTTGAAGTTGAGAAAATCAAATCTCATTTAGTTGGCCTATTTGATTTTTAAGAGCAAAAAGATCCAGCATGCTTTCAAAAAGTAATTTTTCTTGCTTTGGTCTTTGTTGATAAATATCATACAAAGATCTTCTAAAGTCATAAAAACTTGATTCTCGTTCTTGAGTTGGAAAATGTACGAATTCTTTTTCCCATTGAGAAAGTCTATTGATAATAGTGTTTGTAGCAAATCTAAATTTTCCTCTTTCCGATTGTGGTTGAAGATTTAAATTTTCCGTTAAAGCCATTGGTCGATAGAATAGCGAAAAATGATTCTTTTGTCAATACACTTTTACCAAACCTTTTTCTAAAACCTTCTTGAAGCTTAGATGAAGAAAGGCAATCGATAAAATCAAATAAACCAAGTTGATAATAAAACTAAGATAAAATTTAGTGGGATCGGTGTAGCCTTTGTAGATTATCTCTCGAGCCCCTTCAAAAACATAGCTGGCCGGAATAAACAGAGCGATTTTTTGCGCCCAGACAGGGAGAGTCGAAACCGGGTAATAAATGGCAGCAAAAGGTCCAATCAACCAAGCAAAAGTCCAAGCCAATGTCTGCACTTTGGTTCCAAATCTCAAAATCAAACCACTGACAAAAAACCCAACCCACCAACCAGTCATAAACATCAAAAGAATAATCGGAATAAAATACCAGCTGAAAAAAATAATATTGATTTTGTAAGCTAGGTAAACAACCAACATCGCAAAAGGAAAACTCATGGCGGCTTTAGTAAGACCAACAATAATAAAAGATATTATCCATTCGGAAAACTTGATAGGCGAAACAAAGATATTGATCATATTTCTGTTCCATAGCTCTTCCAATAGATTGACTGTGATCTCATATTGAGCTCTCCAGACAATCAGCCAAAACATATGACCGGATAGAACAATGAGAATAATTTGTGGTGCATTGGGGGCAAAGGTCTTAAAAAAAGTACTCGTTAACCCCCAAATCATCAGGTCAATCGTCGGCCAGTAAAAAGCATCGCCAATCCGATCATAACTGTGGCGAAACAGATAAAAAAATCTCAAAACCATGGCATAAATTCGGCTAATCTTCATTTTTAGATTTCTTGGGAGCAACTTGTAAGAAATAATCCTCAAGTGTTGGTTTATCAATGCTAATTTGGTCGTAAGATACGCCTCGGTCCATCAATTCGCGCAAAAAACCAGGAATTTCTTTTTCTTTAAGGTCAACAACGATATTTCTTCCTTCCAATTTGTAAACTACTTCTTTATTTTGACAGATCTCAATTGTTCTTTTTAAACCATCCGGAACGTTAAGTTCAACATGACAAATTTCAATTGTCTTTGCCAAATTTTCCGGGGTATTGTCAGCGATTATTCTGCCGTGATTTATGAAAACCACTCGGTCACAAACGTCTTCTACTTCAGCCATGTTGTGAGACGTCCAGATAATGGAAATGTTAAATTTGTTTCTTTCCTTGATTAAAAACTTTCTTATATAGTCGGCCGTTTCCGGATCCAAGGACGCCGTCGGTTCATCAAGCAATAAAATTTTGGGATAGTTTATAAAAGCCTTGGCCAAATTGATTCTAGTTACTTCACCTGATGACAAATCTTTCATCTGTTCTTTAAACAGTCCCTTTAATCTAAAGGCCTCGATGATCTTTTTTATCCGTTGGCCTCTATTTTTTATCTCGTAAAGATAGGAAACAAACTTCAGGTTTTCCTCAACGGTCAGAAGCCACGGCAACTGGGTATAAGTCGAGGAAAAATTGACTTTTTCTAATATTTCCTCTTTATTATCTATTAAATTCTTGCCAAAATACTTGACCTCGCCTTGAGTTGGCGTCAAAACTCCTAAAAGCATCTGGATCGTCGTTGTCTTTCCTGCGCCGTTTGGACCCAATAAACCCAATATTTCACCTTCCTTCAAAGAAAAGGAAATATTATTTACCGCAGTGAACTTACCAAACCTTTTGGTCAAGTTTTTGACTGTAAGAATATCCATAAAGACTATTATATCAATATTTCTACTCACCCATCAATAAAAAAATAGGGAAGTGAAGTTGTTTTAATTGTCAAAATAACCCAAACCACCTAAAACAGGGTCGGGGAGACCCCCAAAAACCTTGGAAAATCGACCAAGGAGCAAAGAGAGAATAATAGGTAATAATTAATGATTAATTAACTTTTAATAAATAATAATTAATGAATAATTTTTATATTTGGACTGTCACAATAATATCACTCTCCTCTTCTGTCACCCATGGCTAACATCGTAAAAGATATAATTTACGACGTTATACATCCTTATTTCTCTTCCTTTATATTCCTCTAAATTCCTTTATTGGTCTTTTCGCGATTTTTATGTAAATAAATCTTAGAGAACAAAGATACCGGTCCTCTCTGATTCCTTCTTATTAACTCGTTAACCTGTTAACTCTTTAACTGAATAATTGTCACTTCATTAATAAAGACAACCTCTTCTCTTACCTTTTAACGATGTCTCTTAATTTTTAGAGCGTATTTTTGCTCTAAACCCTAACTTTTGAGGCTAAAAATATAGTAAATGGTAATAGCGCTTATAAGAGAAATGGACACTAAGCTGATTTAGAGTGTATTATCAATCCAAACATAAAAAATCGAGGCTATTTTCAAAAAACTATCCACAAATGCCTATATACTACTTGGAGTATAGTGGCGGTCTGAAATATTAAATTAGCCTTAAAACAATGACTCTTATTAATTAGTTTTACTATGAACTGAATTTATTCTAGTTCACATAGCCTATAGTTTTTTAACGTTCGTGGTAAATACTTACTATAGGATATATTTATTCACGTCCGTAAGAAGTACCACTTCCCTATTCTCTATCTTCCTATATCTATTTTTTAAAAGCTCGATACCGAAATTTTTTATCACAGTGGGGCCCCTGCCCCAAAAGTGAAAAAAATTTGGTATCTTCGCTTTTTGAAAGACGAGGTAAGCGTAATTTTTTCACTTTCGAGGGGACCACGAAGTGGTGAGACTCTCGTGTGATAAAAATTACCTTACCGAGTCTTTCTCACCAGGAAATCGACAATAATGTAATTACCAAAACAAAGGCCCAAACAAACACATACTCGCGAATCGTTTCTTTAAAAAGCTTCTGATCGATAAAGTTATAGATAATTCCTCCCAGACTATAAAATGATGCGGTTAGAAACAAGGCGGCAATAGTTCCTCTTAAGGGAAAAAAACTTATCAATATAGACAGCTCTGTCAATAAGATTGACATAAACAAGGCATAATCGACTATCTCCTTTTCTAAGCGTTTATCGAGCTTTATCGACCAGAAAAGATGAAGGCTAAGTAAAAATCCTGCTCCCCCAGCAATCAACATGTTTATCAAAAAAATTCCCTTAAAAGAAAATAGAATATTAAAAACGATAAAAGCTAAGAAAGCCTGGTAGAAAAAATTGATGGAAAAAGCCGCCCTATAAAGCTGCAGGTTCTTCTCTACCCCAACGTTGAAAATGTTGGCGCAAAGCAAAACAGCGTATAAAGAAATACTATAAACAACGGTGTATGGAATTCGAGTCAGCCACCTACCAGGAAACAAGAAATAAAATAAATAGAAGAAGATTGTTAAGGAAACCGGCATAAAAAAAAGGCCAAACCAAGCCATCTTTTCTATTCCTTCAAGAAGAGCAAAATAAGTCAGCAAAAAACTGGCGATTAAAAGAACCGGAACAAAGATTAAGGCTTTATCAAAATAAAAAAAGGTGGAAAAAACAACCAAAAACGTCAAAATAAAAACCGAGATCAAGAGTCTGATCCTTTTTTCAATCTTGACTGCCTTCTTCTCAAAGATTTGTAAATACTTTTTGAATGTCATCTGAGGCTTCTAATAAATCTATTAATTCTGAAATCTTTTTTATTTTTTCGTCGTCTGTAAATGGCATTATTGTTTGAGGCTTAAAATCAACCTCGGCTGATTCGTATCTGACGTCTTTAAGGAAATTTTTTATGTGTCCAAGATGCTCATAGGGAAAATAAAGATAATATCTATCTTCAGTTTCAATAATATCAAAAGCTTTTAATTGATCACTAATCATTAAGATTTTATCTTGGTCAACTTGGGATTCGTCAAAGACAATTAAGCCGCACTTTTGGAATTGATAAGAAACCGAGCCGGAATTACCCAATTTGCCTTGATGTTTCTCTAAAATATTCCTTATTTCTGATAGTGTCCTATTTTGGTTGTCAGTCGCCGCAAGAATAATTAAGGAAACTCCATATGGGCCAAAACCTTCATAGATGATTTCTTTTATCTGGTTTTTGTCTGGTCCGACGCCTTTCTCTATCGCCCGCTTTATATTTTCTTTAGGCATGTTAGAAGCGTGAGCCTTTTCTATTGCCAATCTTAATTTAACATTATTGTCAGGATCGGTGTTTCCTCCGCCTTCGACAACAGAAAGAGTAATGAGATGATTTAACTTTCCAAAAATATTTCCCCTTATCTTATCGTTGGCCTCCTTTTTTCTTTTTATATTAGACCATTTGGAATGACCAGACATAGTATGATTCTAATCTACTAATTGATCCTAATCAACGAATATTAGTAGATTAGCATTCATTCGTAGATTGGGATCATTTATATTATACCTTGACAAATTAATTATTTAAAATATACTTTATCTTCATTATGGATAAAAATCAACCGTTGGAAAAAGAGGCTATCGAAGCCGCGATTACTTCAGACTGGGAAAAAGCCATAAAATTAAACGAAAAAATAATTGCTAATGATAAAAAAAACGTCGACGCTTATCTACGGTTAGGATTTGCTTATTTACAAAAAAGCAATATAAAGAAAGCAAAAAATATTTACCGCAAAGTCCAAAAACTCCAACCAGGCAGTTTTCTTATTTCCGATAATTTGGAAAGAATAAAAATCCTTGAATCAAAAAAAATTTCCCACATCTCGCCTACTCAACTTAATCCTTATGTTTTTATTGATGTCCCAGGAAAAACTAAAGCCGTCACTTTAGTTAACTGCGGTCAAAAAGCAATTTTAGCTAAATTAGCTATTGGCCAGGAAGTTTTTCTTGTCCCAAAAAGAAGACGAATTGAAGTCAGATCGAAGGAAAAAGAATATATCGGATGTCTCCCTGATGACATTTCAAAAAGGTTGATTATTTTTATGAAGGCCGGCAGTGTCTTTAGAGCTTTTATAAAGGAAACCACTCTAAAGTCAACCAGCGCCTTTCTTAAGGAAGAAAAAAAGGGAAGAAAAGTCGCCAGATATGCTTCTTTCCCGATTAATTTTCAGGCCGGTCTGGGAAACATTCACTTCTCTGACAAAGAAGGTAAAGAAGATGACATTGAAGAAATCTCCGATAACGACCTCGACAAGTTGGCTGAGACTCTTAACGAAGAAAAAGAATACCTGGGCTACGAACCAGAAGATAAAGAAGAAGTAGAAGAATAATGTTTTACCTTGCCTTTAAGAAATAAAATCGTCCCCCTTATTTTCCTAGACATTAGTAAATGCTTGATCTCTTTAGGAATATCAAAATCGTTCATCGAACGAAAAGCTAAAATTAAAGAGATAATAAATATTCCTATAAACCAGATTAACATATTATTTTACCGCCCATTCCTTTTCCAAATTCCCTAACTTTAATATTATATCAGAAACAGTTGTCTCACCTATCCTTATTTTACAATTGAAATAACGAGCAATGTTCTGACTAATTAAACTTAGTTTCTTAGTAATTACCTGGCAGTTTTTATCGACTTCTTTTTCTTGGCTCAAATCAACCACCCTGATTCCCTCGCCGTCAATCATCTGGCTAAAAAGCAATGCGGTCGAATAGCTTCTTGTGTAGATAATTTGAACATTCTCCCCTATTTCTCTATAGGTCTTTTTGTAAAAATTACCTTGAAAATCCTTGTGAAACTGTTCTTGGTCAAATAGAGCCTTATCTAAAGAAATAATTTTGTAGTCAACGGGGTTTTTGTTAAAGAATTTGAAAAGTAAAAATAATCTATCAATCGTATTAGCATTCGATTTTCCCAGAAGAATTTCCCCGATTGCGGGAAAATTAGAATCATTAAAAACATTATAGTAGATTTCGGTTTTACGCGGAAAAAAATAAAGGTCAACTAAGGTGGAAGTTGCCCCAGAAAAAGTCTTTTTCAGTAGGTCGGGATTTCTTTCAAGAGCAACCAGCTTCCCTAAAGCTCCCACTCTATACTTACCATAGCCCCCGGGCACCAAGATTTCAATTTCGGCTGGAAATTTGATTAAGTAATTAACTTCTTTTTTCGAAAAAGAAAAGAGTTTGCTATTTTGTGAATAAAAAACTACATTGATTCGATCTTTTTCCTTTAGAAAAACTGAAGTTTTAAAATTAAGATATAAAAAATAAAAAATAAAAAATATCCCTATTGTCATCCCGACCAAGCGAACGAAGTGAGCGCGTGGAGGGATCTTTTTAAGATTCCTCGACTTCGCTCGGAATGACACATTTTTTATTTTTTCATTTTTCATTTTTATTCATGCTATTCCATGCTCTATCTTCAACCTTCTTATTTTATTGATAATATCAGCCTTGTCCAATTTATGCCAAAGATAGATTTTTTTGATAATCGATAGCGAGGCTTCAAATTCAGGCTGAATTACTAAATTCACTCCTAAATCCTTCATTCGCGTTTGGTCTGATTCACGATGGACACGGCTGATGATATAAATATCTTTATTGAGTTTTTTCGCGTTTAAAACAATTCCTTCCTGGGTATATCTTTCTGGCAAAGCTAAAATTAAGATAATCGCCTCATCGACCTGGGCATAATCTAAGATTTCAATATCCGAAGGGTCGCCATAAATTATATTGACTCCTGCTTTTTTTGCTTTTTCAACAATATAGAGGTTGTAATCGATAGCAACATAGGGAATATTAGCCATCATAAGAGAACGGCCGATATAACTACCGATTCTTCCGTATCCGCAAATTACGACGTGATTTTTTATCTGAAGTTCATCTATAGGCGATTGGTTGGTGTCAAGTCTGTAAGTAATAAAATTTTCCAAGAACGGCAGATATTTTTTTGTAAAAAGACGAATGTTCTTATAAATCTTATCTTTGTTCTTTATTAGTATCGGAGTAATAATTAGGGTAATAAGAACACTGGTGATTATGAAAAGATAGTCGGACGTGGAAACTAATTTATTGGCTAGAGCGGTCGACATCAAAATAAAGGCGTCTTCATCAATCTGGAAAAGATATAGAGACAGGTTAAAACTGGTGCGAGAATGAAATCTAAGAAAGAGGAAAATGATTAAGATAATAATGGCTTTGATTAAAATTACAAACAATGTAAACATAATAATCTGGGGTAAAAGACCAGTAACGGCTCCCAATTTAATATTGGTGCCGATATAGACAAAGAAAATCACTGCCAAAAGATCTCGCAAAGGCCTCACCTCGGTAAAAATATGATGGTGCTCTATTGTTTGAGCAAGAAGAATTCCGGCAATGAAAACGCCGATTAGAGTCGGTATCTTAAGAAATAAAGATAAAGCAGTAACGAAAAAAATAAAAACTATGATAAAAAGATTAAACAGTTCTCTCGAAGCCCGCGCCACTCGATTAAAAACGTAAGGAATGATTTTTTGGCCGAGGTAAAACAGACAAAAAATGATTAGACTTGATTTAACGATACTAAGAACAATCTCGCCGATTATCTTCAAAGTAGCTGTTTCTCCTGTGGTAATCGAAGAAAAAATTATCAAAAATGGAATAAAAGCAATGTCTTGGAAAAGAAGAATTCCCATTGCCACTTCTCCGATAAAAGACGACTCCTCTCCCCTGTCCTGAATAATTTTGGCCACGATCGTGGTTGAGGAAGATGATAAGGCAATACCGATTAAAAATGAGGTAAGAAGCGGAAAATGAAAAACAAGAGATATCAAAAAAACAAAAATAATAGAAAGAATAATCTGAAAAGAACCGGCAACCAGGATAATTTTTTTTAAAGATAAAATTCTTGAGAAATGGGTTTCTAAACCCAAAGTGAAAAGAAGAAAAAGAATACCAAAATAGGCAAAATTCTTGATTGCTTCTTGAGCCGGGATGTTGCTAACAATGTTTCCAAATACCAATCCTCCGATTGTATAACCGATCAAAGGCGGTAGTTTGATTTTTTTAAAAAGAGCGGCAAAAAGGAAAGGAAGGATCAAGAAAATCAGAAAATCAAAAACTAAAGATAAAGGAATCTCACCCATAATAATTCAGTATAAGGATAATTCCCCTTTTTCTCAACCCAAAACTACCATTCCATCCTTATCTAACCGACTCGTTCGGTATTCGGGTGGTTTAGTTTACCAGAATAATCCGAAAATACTGTTTTGTAGCGTATAGTCCGTTGACAAAGAAAGATTAAAGTGCAAAGATCAAATATCAAAGACAAGTTAAAAACTTAAAAACATTATTATGGAAGTAAAATACAGAGCTTTTTATTTATCAATTAAAGTTATTAACTTTATTGATTTTTTAAGTAATAAACAATCAATAAGGATTATCTGTGATCAATTAATAAGAAGCATTACTTCAATAGGAGCAAATATAGTTGAAGCAAAATCTTCTTCCTCTAAAAGAGAATTCCTAAATTATTTTCAAATTGCTCTAAAGTCAGCAAATGAAGCTAAATACTGGTTAGCCTTACTTGATAAACTATTATCTGAAAAATCTAAAGAAATAAATGAATTTATTAAAGAAACTAATGAAATCTCAAAAATAATTGGTTCTAGCATATTAACCATGAAGGGCAAAAGAAGTCTTTAATCTTTACACTTGGTTTTGATCTTTGAGATTTGAGGTTTGAGATTACTTTCTCAACTTCTTCTCGCAGTCAATATCGTAGGCGGCTTCTGGAATAAGACGAAGACGGGCTTGAGGAATGGGTTTTTTACAGCGTTCACAAATACCATATTGATGTTCGATTATTTTTCTTAAAGCAACGTCAATCTCTTTTACTCTTCTTTCGAGGTCTTTGACTTCGGCTTCAATTGTATCATGGCCAACCTGTTCGCGGACATCGGTGTCTATGGCTGCGTTGTCTGAAGCATGCTCTGGATCAGAAAAAGGATCGTCTTTCTTTAATTCTTCTATCTGCTTGAGGCTTTTAACTTTTTCCTTCACTAGTTTTTCTTTCTGATCCGAAATTAATTTTTTTGGAAATTTCTTGTCCATATTTTTTAATAAAACCTAAAATGCCGCTTCTGAAATAATAAACAAAATAAACGCTAATTGTCAACAACAGGGTGGTTGCTACTACCCTGTTAAGGCTATAACCAAAAAAGTATAGATGATTAACTTTAAGTTTGTCAAATAGAAAATAAACTAGGGAAAAATACCATAAAGAAAGATAAAACAGAAAGCCGGAAAAATATTTTTCCTTTCGTATTTCAAGAAGAATTTTTTGAGCCAATATAGCAATAACAATAAAAAGAAGTGCTTCGTAAAAAGGAGTCAGATGACGAAATCCGTCAAAACCGAAATATTTAGTTTTTAAAAAAAATCTTGTCGTTGTTCCTACTTCGCTTCCAGAAAAAAAACTACCGAGTTTTCCAAATACCAAAGCGATAAAAAAAGGGGTAATAAAATAATCTATTATTTCCAAAAAATTAATTTTTTTAGCGTTGAAAAAAATAAATAGAGTCCCAAAGGTTCCAAGCAAAGCTCCATAAATAGACACACCAGGATAGCCATTGATAAGAATGAATTTAATCAGACTGAAACCAAAGTCTTTGAAATTCAGGAGAACATAGACTAGCCGGCCAAAAAACAACCCTCCCAAAAGACTCAAAAATAAACCATCGAAAATTTCTTCTTCTTTATGGGAAGTTAATCTGATATTTCGCCAGAGGACAAAACTCGCCCATAAAAATCCGAGCATTAAAAACACTCCGAAAGTATAGATTTTGATAAATTTTAAATCTAGTAATACTGGCAGCATAAGATTTAGTATAATTTATCGTCAAGAAAAAGACAATCTATGAAAATCCTGATCACTGGGGGCGTTGGTTTTATCGGTACTAATGCCGTTTTGTATTTCTTACAAAATCCTAATAATAAAATTACCGTTGTTGATAATTTTTCAAGACTTGGCGTTGATATGAATGCTACCTATCTAAAGAATAATTTTCCAAAAATAAAGATCATTAAATCTTTTGTTGGTAATATTAATAATTACAAAAAGGATTTGATTACATCAGATGTTATTATCCACTTGGCAGGACAAACCGCCGTCACTACTTCGATTATTAAACCCCATCATGACTTTAAAAATAATTTACTAGAAAGTTTTATTTTATTGGATTATCTAAGAAGAAATAATCCCAAAGCAACAATCCTCTATTCTTCGACCAATAAAGTCTATGGAGATTTAAAAAATCATAAAATGGTTCTAAACAAAAATAAAAAAATTTACATTGATTCTTGTCATCCTACCGGAATTGATGAAACAGAGAATCTTAACTTTATCTCTCCTTATGGATGTTCAAAAGGTGCAACTGACCTCTATTTTCTGGATTACGCCCGTACCTACGGCATAAAAACCGTAGTTTTTCGTCAGTCCTGCATCTATGGCCCATTTCAAATCGGGGTAGAAGACCAAGGTTGGGTAGCTCATTTTTCCAAACAAGCGTTAAAAGAAAAACCGATTACGATTTTTGGCGACGGTTACCAAGTCAGAGATTTGCTTTATGTTGAAGACTTAATAAACGCTTATGATTTAGCAATAAAAAAAATTGATAAAGTAAAAGGTCAAACCTTCAATATCGGTGGAGGAATAAAAAACACCTATTCTCTACTTCAGGTCATTAAAATCCTAGAAAAAGAGTTTAATTATAAAGTAAAAATTTCTTTTCAAAAGATGCGCATTGGTGATCAAAAATATTTCGTTTCGAAAAATGAAAAAATAAAGAGAATTCTGGGGTGGAAACCAGAAACTGATTTTAAAAAAGGCCTTGACAAATTAATCAGCTGGCAAAAAAACAATCTATGAAAGTTCTTTTCTATTCTTCTTACTTTTATCCTTATACTTCAGGCATTACCACTTATCCTTTCAAGATTTTAAGCTATATGGTCAAGAAGCACCAAATTACTGTTTTAACCTTTAATCACAAAAATAACCGATTAGAAGAAGAAGATATTAATGGTTTTAATATAGTCAGAATGCCTTATCTTATTAAGCTATATAAAGGTTTTATATCGCCTCAATCGCTTTTCTTTTTTATAAAAGAATTGAAAAAAAACGATTCGGTTATCATCAATCTACCCAATGTCGAAGGATTTATATTAACGTTTTTAGCAAAAGTCTTTGGAAAAAAAGTTATTTCTATTTTTCACTGCTATCTGGGATTAAGCAATAAGTTTTATTTAAAAATAATCAATTCGATTACAAATTTAATTATTACTTTACAGCTAACCTTGAGCGATAAAATAATCAGTTATACAGATGATTATGTAAGTCATTTGCCGATTTACAAACTGATTAGAAATAAAACAAAAACAATTTTGCCGCCGATATTAAAACTTCCCATTACAAAAACTAAATTCGAAGAATTTAAAAAAATAAAAGGTAAAAAAATCTGGATAGGCTACGCTGGGCGTATCTCTCAGGAAAAAGGATTAGAATATTTGATAAAGGCTATCAGTTTAATTCGTCATTCTGGCTTGTCCAGAATCGTTGTTGTTTTCGCCGGCCCTTACGGTAAAGATGTCGTAGGTGAAAATCCTTATTTTTTAAAAATAAAAAAACTACTAGAAGAAAACAAGATTAACTATCGTTTTTTTGGTAATTTAATTAATGGAGATTTAGGAGCTTTTTATAAGGTTATTGATCTCTTGGTTCTCCCTTCGACCAACCGCACTGAGGCCTTTGGCATGGTCCAGGCCGAAGCCATGCTTACCGGAACTCCAGTAGTTGCTTCTAATTTACCGGGAGTCAGAGTACCAATCAAATTAACAAATATGGGGAAAATCGTTGAACCAAAAAATTCTGAATTATTGAGTAAAGCTTTACTGGAAGTTCTTAATAATAAAAGTAAATTCACTAATAGTAAATTAGTCAAAAACGCTCAAGAAATTTTTGATATAAAAAAAGTTTATAAGTTTTATAAAAATTTAATAAGCAGTGAAATATAAAAAAATATCAATAATTATTCCTGTTTTTAATGAGGAAAAATATATTAAAAAGATAGTTAGTAAAGTAATCAAAGCTAATACTTTAAACTTATTAAAAGAAATTATCATTGTTAATGATGGATCTACTGATAAGACAAAAAATATTATTAATAAAATTAATAGAAACAAAAAAAATGTCATATTAATAAATCAGGAAAAAAACTTTGGTAAAGGTGCAACCCTGAAACTAGGATTTTTAAAATCAACAGGAGATATTGTTTTAATTCAGGACTCTGATCTTGAATATGATCCAACCAATTACCCCCTACTTATAAAGCCATTTATAGAAAATAATGCTGATGTCGTTTTTGGATCAAGATTTATTTCCAACCAACCCCATCGAGTATTATTTTATTGGCATTATTTAGCTAATATTTTTCTGACAATGTTATCTAACATTTTTACCAATCTAAATCTAACCGACATGGAAACCGGCTTCAAAGTCTTTAGAGGAGATATCCTCAGAAAACTTACTCCTTGTTTGCGTTCTAAAAGATTCGGTTTTGAACCCGAAATTACAGCTAAAATTTCAAAGATTAAGGATATTAAAATTTATGAAGTCGGTATATCCTATTTTGGAAGAACTTATCAGGAAGGGAAAAAAATTTACTGGTTTGATGGTTTAAAAGCGGTCTGGGAGATAATAAGATTTAATTTATTTCCGGATTTATGAAAAAATATTTTATTATTATTATCTTTATTTTCCTAGCTTGTCTTTGGTTTTGGTCAAAAAATGGCATACAAATAAAAACAATTATTATAAAAAAAGATTCTTTTGTAAAAATTTATTTTGACAATTATTTATTAGGATCTGCTCGGGATACTTCCTTAGAAAATAAAAAATTAACAGTCAATTTTTCAAAACAAGACTTGGATAGTAAATATTTTAATAACCAACCCGAGACTGATAAAAATAATGTTCTTCTACCTAAATATAATTACGAATTAAAACTTCTGTTAAATAATCCATTTACAGTCAGATTAAATTTTGAAGGGAAACAACCTTACGTATTTTATTTCAATCCATATCGACATCTTAACTCAGGTTGGGAAGATAAACATGAAGTGTTGCGGGAAACAAAAAATAATCAGGTGCAAATCGGTTTCTTTAACGGAATCAAATGGACTCTCTGGATAATTTTAAAACCGTTTCCAATATTGATTCCAGTTTTTGCAATTATTTATCTATTTGGTAAAAAAATAAAAGATGATTCAAAAAAAATAAATTTAAAATTATCAATCAAGATAATTATTATTCCGTTAATAATTGCTTTATTATCTTTTTTCTGGTCACGGCATCTGATGGTTAATTATTTGAGGGACGTCCCCCACGTTCCCGATTCGATCTCTTACGTTGTCTTAGCCAAAATAATTTCCAGTGGAAAGTTTATTTTTCCATATTCGGAAATTCCAAGTTATATTAGGGCTGACCAAATTAAAGATTTTTTTTATCACTGGTTTCAAACAAACAAAACCGGCCTGTTTGTCCCCTATTTGATCGGTCATCCATTAGTTCTGGCTCTAGGTAACTTGTTTGGAATAATTAATTACATTCCTCCTTTGGTCGGTTCGCTTACTTTATTACTTATATTTTTTATTACCTATTTTTTGACCCAATCAGTCATGTTCTCACTGATTTCAATGGGATTATGTTTTATCTCTCCTTTTTTCCAAACTCAGACAATTGACTATTTGTCTCATAACAGCGCTGTCTTATTTATTCTTTTTAGTATTTTTCCCTTATTTCTAAATAAAGAAAGTACAAAATATTTTTTGCTAACAGGATTTTTTCTGGGAATGCTGCTGAACACACGGCCTTTGACTTTCGTAGCAGTCTTTATCTCAATAATATTGTATTTGATTATTGAATTTATTAAAGATAAAAAGTTTAAAAAATTTTTACTTAAATTGACGTATTCTTTAATTGGCTCTATTACTCCGGGACTAATATTTTTATATTACAATTTTGCCACTTCAGGAAATATTTTTACCACTCCATATCAATTCCATGGAATTTTAAACAAAGTAGGATTTGGCAGTGATTTTAAAATCGGCTACGGTCTTCTTAATACTTTTTCCAATTTAGCGGTTTTCTCTTTATTTTTTTTAAAAAATTATTATGTCAGTTTTTTTCCGTTATTATTATCCTTCTTATTATTGCCCTTCTCAGGAAAATATTTAAAAAAAATACTTTTTCTTCAATTTTTGTCTTTGTCAATTATCGGGGTCTGGACCTTATATGATGGAAATTTTTTTATGTACGGTCCACGATTCATTTATGAATCGGTCCCGATATTAGGCATACTTTACGGCCTGTCTTTTTTTGTTTTATATCAGGTATTTAGACATACCAATTGGAAATATTTTAGTTATTTACTTTTTATTTTTTATTTTGTCTTTATATTTTTGTTTGAACTTTCCTGGTTGGGTTTTAAAAAAGCTGATTATAATAACATTGTTTACACACCCTCAAACATCAATCAATTGATTAATTTTAATGCTGTTGACGATAGATTTTATAAAGCCGGATTAAAAAATGTAGATAAAGTTTTATTAATGAAAAATTGTGAAAACTGGTGGTGTTACAGTGGTGTCTGGATAAATAAATACCCATTGAATAAATCCCAACCGTTATTTTTATCCTTACCTCCTAATTATAGAAACAATATACAAAATGCCAAAATAATTGATTGGAATAGTCTATAATTTGAAAATGTATTTATGAAAAAAGTTGATTATTTTATTAAAAAATATCTGGAAAACCGGCCGATGTTTATGGCGATTATCCGCAGTCAGGAAGCAATGTTATTTCAAAAATATAATTATTTAATTAATAATAAAAAAATTCTTGATTTCGGTTGCAGTGACGGTTTTTTTACCAGAACTGTCTTTGGAAAAAATAGGATTAACGTTGGTCTAGATCTTTTCAATAATAAACGAGTTACGGAGGCAAAAAAAGAAAAAATCTATAAAAAAATCACACTCTATGATGGAAATACTATCCCCTATCCTGATAATTCTTTTGATATGATTATTTCTAACTGCGTCCTGGAACATATTCTTGATATTAAATTGTCTCTAACGGAAATCTACCGTGTTTTAAAACCCGGGGGTTATCTTTTAACCTCGGTCATGACTGATCAATGGGAAAACAATCTCTTCGGATCAAAAATATTCGGAAAAATATATCTTAGATATATGCGAAAAACCCAAATTCATCGTAATTTATTACCAGACAAACAATGGCAAATATATTTCAAAAAGGCTGGCTTTAAAATTCAGTCGATTGACGGTTATCTTTATAAAAAAAGCTCTTTTTATCTTGATCTCTTCCATTATTTGTCAATTGGTTCTCTGATTAGTTACAAACTTTTTGGAAAGTGGATTTTATTTTCGATTCCATTTTTAAATAAAATAAAAACTCAGCTTATTAAGAAAACAATTATCGATGAAAATAATCCTGATAAGTCTTCGGCCCTATTTTTTGTTTTGAAAAAATAATCAACGCTGAGCAACAATAATATAACGAAAAGCAAATAGTTTTAATAAAGGTAAATCACCTAAAAATATATTAATTTTTCTTAATAAAGGAGACCAATTAAATATCATCGGTGGTAAAAAAAATAAACCCATGATTTTTATATTTTTAAAACCAATTAACTTTAATCGTTTGATTAAATTAAAATTGTTGATTTGAATTATTCCTCTTTCTTGTTTCCAATCCAAGAATAGTAAAATAAATATCCACCAACTTATATTCCAAGAATTTGGTTCGGAAAAAATTATTTTTCCTCCTTTTTTCAGGTGATTATTAAATAGCTTAAAATATTTATCTATATCGATATGATGAATAATATCTGTTCCCAAAATATAATCATATTTTTTACCTTTTGGAAATTTTTTGTATATTTGAAGATTCTTATTTTTTCCAATTTTAATGGCCGTTTTTAACAATTGTTCCCGGGATTTTTCATCTGTATCTATCGCTATGACTTTATATCCATTTTGTAATAAAGGAATAGTCAACCTGCCTCCACCGCTTCCAAAATCAACAATATTCTTTTTTTTGTTTTTTGTTAAATATTTAAGAATTAAATCAATCTCATCTCTTACATGTAAAGGTGGATTAAGTATTTTTTCTTCTGAATAATACTTTAAATTATTGTCTTTTAACATTTTCATATATCATAACTTGAGGATGATCATAGACAGTAAAGGTCTCCTCTACCCAGTTGTTAGGTAAACTAAAAAAGCGGTAATAATAAGGGTCAAACTGTTTAATTTTTTTATATAACGGATTTTTATCCGCCAACAGCTCTTTATAAAACTTACTCATCTTTGGATATTTCTCAGGAACGGTCGAAATACTCCCCCATCCACGGTTTGACGATAAAATATAATAATCGGCTTTTGCTAACATCTTATTCATTTTCTGCCATTTTTCCGGCGTATCAGGATCAAAAACAGGTAGCTGTTCGCCGGTAAACTGTTTTTCATAATTATTGACAATCGGCAATGGCAATCCGTCATCCCAAGCCTCACTCAAAATAGATGAACCACTGGGTAAATTTTTGTAAATCCACTCCGATGCTTCAACTCTGGTATGTTTATTAAGATAAATCGAGGAGAACATTAAAGGCCAAACCAGAAGAATTACAAGAAGAAAAATAGTAACCAATGTCATTCCGAACTTGTTTCGGAATCTCAGATCCTGAAATGAATTCAGGATGACATTTGCTCCTATTCCAGCGAAAATGGCGAAAAACGGATAAAGATAGATGGTATAACGAATCGATTTAAAAACAGAGACTGATTGATAAATAAAATAACCAACGACCCAAATTAAAATTATCATCAATAAATAGTTTTTGGATTTAAGATGTGGGTTTGACCCTGCCTGCCGGCAGGCAGGGATTTGCGATTTGAGATTTAAAATTATCCAAACAATTCCAATAAACATCAAAATAAAGTACGGTAAACCTACACCAATAAACATTAAATTAACCAGCAAGAAACTTACTGGTTTATTCATCCATTGAACAGCAGGTGGATACCAGATATCTTTTCCTTCAAACGATTTCAGCTGTTTAATGCTACTCACAAAGTCCTGGTTTAAACGAGGATCAAATAAACTGCTATTTTGAAAATAATAAGGATTAGCTAGGCGTAGTGATAAATATAAAATTACTAAAAATAATAAAATATGACTAGTTTTTTTTGGGTTTTTAAAGAAAATAAAAAATAAAATCAAAGGTAAAATATAAATTGCTGATACTTTAGAAGCTAGAGCTAAACCAAAGAAAATAGATGATAAAAATAAGTGCCTAATATTATTTTTTAAATAATATTTAAGAGCCAGGTAAAAACTTGCAAACATAAAGAAATTTAAAAACGTATCAACAGTAAAAAAGTGAGACGATTGAATCGGATAAACGGCGATGGCGTAAAAAAATGCAGCCAAATATTTTAATGAAGAAGAAAATTTATAACGTTTTTCTAGCAAAAAAACTGTTTTAAAAACAAATAAAATTATTAACAGATCTAAATAAGCAGAGAGTTTTCTTCCTAAAATTGTAAAATCATTGTAATTATCTTTATGATAAAAAACTGCTAAGTATTTATTTAAAACTAATGGAAAATTCCCATAAACGAAAAATTTATAACCAATATTTGCTGGATTTATCTTAGAAATAATAGGATTTAAATATTCACCAATATTTTTAGGGAGAGTCATGGCGTTTCCTACCATCGTCAAGAATCTTTCATCCGGATGAAGATGAAAGTTTTCATCCCAGTTAACATTATTAAAACGAAACCAAAAACCGATTAGTAAAATTAAAAATAAAAATAAAAAATTTTTTAATTTATTCATAAATTACATTGTCTTTTTAATCAATCCCAAAATGCCTTGCTTCCAGCCGACGGTGTGAGTCACGCCGCTACCGCGGGATTTTATTTCTTTATAGTTTTTGAAGTACCAACGGTAAGCTTTAATAAGAGCGTCGGAGTTGGAATATTTTGGGTGCCAGTTTAAAGTTTCAGTTAAGCGCTTAACTGAAACAAAAGAATCTTTATCCGCGGTATCGTAAACCCACTGATAAAGAGGAGATAATTTAAGTTTTTCAAAAAGCCAGAGAGCTTTTTTGACAAAAAACGCCGGTGTAGGAAAGACTTTGCTTATAGTTCGAGCTTGTCGAGAACTATTTTTATTATGACTTCTCGACTCACTTCGTTCGCTCGAAGCATAAATAAATACTTTTTCTAAGTCTTTTTTAACCGTAGTAAATTTCTCCGCTCCGATGTTGAAGGCGCCGTTATATATAAGGTCACCCTTAGGGTGTCCTTGTTGCCTCTGGACACCCTGAGGGTGACCAGAACGGACCACAAATAAATATATAGCTTCGACTAAATCGTCAACATCCAAAAGCTGATAACGGTTGTTTCCCGACCCAACAACAGGAATTTTTTTCCCATCATGAATCCAGTCAAAAAGTATTTCAAAAACCCCTAATCTGTGAGTTCCTAGGAAGGTTTTTGGCCGGATAATCGTTACATTTAATCCCTTTTTTATATAAGAAAAACAAAGATTCTCTGCTTCGATTTTGGACTGTCCATAAGAACCAACACCCACTCGCCTATCGTTTTCGTAGATCGGATGTTTTTTAGGAACGCCGTAAACCGCGGTTGAGGAAACGTAGATGACTCTTTTTACTTTGTTTTTAAAAGACGCCTCAAGAATATTTTTCGTACCGCCAACGTTTATATCAAAAATATCTTTTTCTTTCCATAATGGCAAAGCAGCTGCGGCATGAATGACATAATCCATGCTTTTAATGTATTGATACATCAAAGTAGAATTTCTTATATCTGCCTTGATGAAATGACAGTTTTTTGGGTATTCTTTTTTGTCAAATTCAGCGATATCTAGTAGGGAACAAAAATCTTTGTTCCCTACAAAATGTTCAGAAAAATATTTTGCTAAATGCAGTCCTAAGAATCCTGCTCCACCAGTGATAAGAATCTTCATAAATCTTTATTGTCATCCTGAGCCTGACGAAGGATGACTAAACATTGTCATGGTTCGTCGAGCTCACCATGACAAATAGATAATGTATAATTATACAAATTTATCTTATGAAAAAAGTCTTAAAAATCGGCTTTGATCTGGACGGGGTTATTTTATATAACCCTGTAAGAATCTTTCGGCCTCTGGCGAAAAAATTTCTTAAGCCCATTAAAGCTTCATTTCTTCATCAAAATAAGGACTCTTTTTATTTTCCAAACTCTCTTTTTGAACGGTGGCTTTGGAAAATACTTCATAAAACAAGTTTTAGAATTAATACCGGTTATGACGATATAAAAAAATTATCTAAAAATAAAAAAATAAAAATGTATTTAATCACTGGAAGATATAGTTTCTTAGGGCAAGACTACCATACCTGGTTGAAAAAAATTTCGGCAAAAAAAACATTTATTAAGTGCTATTACAATAAGCAAAACAAACAACCTAATCAATTCAAAGAAGATATGATAAAGAAATTAAAATTAGATATTTACGTAGAAGATAACTGGGATATTATTGAAAAACTTAATCATCATACTAAAGCAAAAATATTTTGGTTGACAAATATTTTAGACAGAAATATTCCTTATCAGCTTAAATTTTTTTCTTTGCTAGAAGTCTGCCGATATCTGAAGAAACTTGTTTAAAAAACCCTCCCTTTTCTTCCTTGATATAAAACTTTAGTAAATCTTGGGTAGTAATGATATTAAGAGGCCGTTTTTCTTTGTCAATAATGACAACACTACCGATTTTTTTATTAATAATAAGGTCGATGACTTCATAAAAGTTTTTATTCTCATCTAAAGTTAAAACGTAAGTTTTATAAAAATATTTAATTGTTTGGTTGACAAGGTGGGCTTTATTGCCTTTCCTCTCGCCTCTTTTTTCTTTGGCTTTCGGCATTACCATAAAAGAAATCAAATCATAGTAACTCAAAACTCCCTTGAGTTTTCTTTCATGATTAGTCACTATTAACTTTGAAAATTTATAGGTTTTAAAAAGATTTAAAGCTTCGGCAACAGAACTATTATCATATATGGTCACCGGTGGCTTTTTGAACTTTATCATCTCTTTTATTTTGATTTTAAAAATCGGCAGGGTTTTTATATGAGTTAAAACCCGCCGCGCCGAAATTATTCCTAAGAATTTTTCCTGCTGATCAAAAACTGGCAGATAATGAATTTTCGATTGATTGAAAAGCTCGGCTACTTTAGTCAATGGATAATTAATATAGATTCTTGGCGGGTGGTAAAGACAGTGGGCTACCTTGGTATTACCTGGATAAGAAGATTTTATTAAACAATAATAAGGATTTATGACTCCGATAAATTTATCGGTTTGGTCAAAAACAAAGGCGGCGTCGTGTGAAGTCAAAAGCTTGGCTAAAGCGTAAGCAAGATGATCTTCAGGAGAGACTTTGATAATGTTGTTTTCCTTAAGGATATTCAACAATCTCATAAATTAGTTATATCACAAAAATTCCGTTTTTATAGATGATTTTTTCTGTTCCATTTTTCATAATCGCCTCGACGGTTTTTTCTTGAGTATTAATGACGTCAAGGTGTTCGATTGACTCATTAAAACCTAGTTTTTCCCAGTCTTTTTTTGTCATTTTTCTTATATCGCCATCATAAGTATCATGATAGGACGAACCAAAGGCCAGGTGGGAATTACCAAACTGGCCGCCGAAATTCTCGTCATATAAAGTATTAGCCATAAAACGGGAGATCTTGGAAAATCTTTTATCAGTCAGGGAAAACTCTCCGATTTTATTGGCATTTTTTTGAGCTACAAGAGCTTTGAGTAAACTTTCATTTTTTTCAGCTTTAGTTTTAATAATTATTCCGTCTTTAAATTCAAAATATATTTTTTCAACGATATTGCCGTAGCGGTAAAGCGGAAAATCAAAAAACATCTGGCCGTTAAATCCTCTCCAATCCGGTGAAGTAAATATTTCAAAAGATGGGATATTAGCTCCTCTCCCTCCTAACCATCGTCTTTTTTCCCCTAAAGTAATATAGAGGTCGGTTTTTTCTGAAACAATATGAAATTTTTCAACCGGAAGAGAGTTTAGTTTCAACATTAGATCATCTATCTGTCTGAAAGTTAATTTCCATGTAGAAATCGGGTTTTCAGATTGCAAATAACAAGCTTTTATAATCTCTTGCCAGAATTCTTTTAGCGTCAACCCTGCCTCTTTAGCCATTCCTTCGGTGCCGTATAAACATAAAGTCCAGGTCAACTTTCCTTGATCTTCTTTTTGATGGATCCATTGGCGAAGAATATTATTAGCTTTATTGGCTTTAACAATCTTTTTCGGATCTACGGTTTTCAGTAAAAACGGGTCACGCGGAGCAATAAGATAAATCCTGTGGTCAATCGTGTCAACCAATGACTTTGTATATTTTTTAGGAAAAAATTCCAGCTGATCATCGGAGGCCGTATTAAAAAGAACTTTTTGAAACTGTTCCTCACTGCTTTTCACCAGCGGATAAGCGCCTTTTTCCAAAATCCGCTTAAAAACAGCCAATGACAACGGCAAGGCTTCGGCATCGTATTGAAGATAGATGATTTCTTTTTCTTTAATCCCCTTTCCTTTTCCTAGGGCAAAATCCACTATCACCTTGGCATAGTTTTCCAGGATTTTTTTATCAGGAGTAAACATAAGAAATAAATTATAGCATTATTTCTATGGGTAAATCTTTGAGTAAAACCCCATAACCGAATTCTTCTGTCCAGCGTCTTTTGGCAGAAAAAACTATCTCGGAAAAATCACTTGATAGATTTTTATTGTTAAAATAATGATGGTAAGCTCTCATTAAATATCCTCCGTTGCTTAAATACAATAGATGCTGATTGTCTTCTTTATTATACTTCGGATTTTGAAAATCGCTACCGTTTTGGCCTCCGTGGTTATCTGCCCGATAATGATTCCAGAGGGCAATAATTGGAGCTCCATCAGGCACCCGTTCTGGGATTAACTTACCAAACTCTCCCATATCTCCAACAACCTGTTTTCCTTTGAGAGCTAAGATTTCTTTTTTCTTTTCAGGAAATAATTCCGTCAATTCTGTTATTAATTCATTTGGGTAAATAATATAATTAGCGTGTTCATAACCTATGTCTCTTTTTATCCCTTGAGACAAACCAAAAGCCAAGTAACCAACGTTTAGTTCAATATTAATTCCATTCTCTTGGGCAAATTTTTTTAATAGAAAAACTCCTTGTGCTGTAGCAACAGCAACATCAATTGTTATTTTTCCAAGATTTTTATCAAACTCAGATCTTTCAGCTAGAGTTTTAATCACTCCAGCTAAAGTATCACCAGAAGCCAAACAGTCTTCAATAATCCTCAAAGGAGCATTAGTTTGAGATCTAAGCAAAGGTTCCATTATGTGGGATAAATTATCTTGATAGATCATTCTATTTACAGAATTGTCTGTCCCCAAAGCGGCATATTCAGATATTTTCATTGCGTGTTGGTTGGTTGAACCGTGAAAAACTCTTAAGTTAAAGTTATCTTCATTAGAAGAAAACGTTAGGTCATTTTCTCCTCCTAAATGATTTCCTAATAATCTTTTTTTTTCGTCTTTTTGAACTTCTCTATTTGAAAAGCTGGTAATAAATGTCTCTGGTGAAATATAACTACCGGGTAAAGTATGAGCGACACTTTCAGGGAGTTTGACAAAAAACTGTCCAGTTTCTTTAACTTTTTCAGCGTCTGAAAAAAAAGTTACTTCTATAAGTTCTTGATGGTTACCATTTAAAATAAGATCATTGACATGAAAAGAATTTTCTTTTAAAGTCTTTAAAAAAACATTTCCCCTTCTTAGAGCTTCTGAGGTCATAAATATTTTCGTCATTCTATATATTTTTTGTTTTAATGTCAAGCTAAATTATTTTCTATAGTTATTGATTGCTTCTTTCAATTTTTTTGCTTCTTCTCTTGGGTTTTTGGCAAAAATTATTCCGCGGGAGGAGTTAATGATTAGTCCTTGCTTTTTTGAGTTTAAACCGGCTTTGAGAGTGGCTTCAAGATCGCCTCCCTGGGCGCCGATTCCGGGAACCAAAAACGTTATTTCGTCGCCAGTAATCTTTCTCACCTCTCTAAGTTCGTCAGGATAGGTAGCCCCAACGACCAAAAGGCAGTTTTTATTTTTATTCCACTTATGGCTAACTTGATAGGCGACGTATTGATACAACTTAATGTCATTCCGAGCGAACGAAGTGAGCCGAGGAATCTTTTTAAAAGATCCCTCCACTTCGGTCGGGATGACATGAAGGTTTTGAAACTCGCCTGCCCCCTTGTTGGAAGTACGACATAAAATAATAATTCCTTTATCTTTGTAGTCTAAAAATGGTTTTATAGCCTCTTCTCCAAGGTATGGTTGAACCGTTACGGCATCGGCGCCGAGGTATGTAAAAATAAATTGAACATATCCGCTGTTTGTACTGCCAATATCCCCCCGCTTGGCATCTATGATGATGGGAATTTCCGGATATTTTTTCTTTAAGTAGTCACAGGTCTTTTTTAACTCTTCAACTCCCTTATATCCTATAGCTTCATAGAAGGCAGTGTTCAACTTGTATGAACAAACCAAGTCATGAGTGGCTTCGATGATAGGTTTATTGAACAAAAACTATTTTAAAATTAATAATTTTTCCAGCTTTGCCTCTGTCATTAGTTTTTTCTCAAGAATAATCTGTTTTAAAGTTTTACCCGTTAAAAGAGCCTCTTTGACGATTTTGGAAATCGTATCGTAGCCCAAAACAGGTGTTAATAGCGTCGAATAAGCCGTGGATTTTCCCAAAAGCTCAAAACACCTTTTTTTGTTGGCAACAATCTTTCTTATCCCTCGATCAGCAAAAAGACGAAGACCAGACTCGACAATTTTCAACATCGTTATTAACGAATCGGCAATCGCCGGAAGCATGATGCCTAGCTCGAGATGCGAACTTTCAGCAGCATGATAAATCGTAGTATTTCTTCCGTCCACTTGGAAATAAATCTGGTTCATGGTCTCGCAAATGATCGGATTGACCTTCCCGGGCATGATCGACGACCCCTGCTGCATTTCAATAAAAGATATCTCTCCTATTCCCCCTCGCGGACCGCTTGACATAAATCTTAAGTCGGTGGCAATCTTACTCATATCAAGACATAGGATGTTGACTGCCGATGAAATATAACAAAAGTCAGTATTACTAGAAGTCCCTGACATTAAATTATTCATTGGTTTTAATTCTTTAATTTTTGTGATATTGCGAAGTTCTTCATAGACATTTTCTATGTAAATTTTTGAGGCATTAATACTGTTACCAATTGCCGTCCCGCCCAGATTCAGCTCCAACAGATATTTTTCTGACTCTTTAATCCGTTCCATGTCTCTTTTTAAAATATCGGCGTAAGACTGAAGCTCTGCTCCCAAAGTTGTCGGCACCGCATCCTGCATATGAGTCCTGGCTAATTTTTTAACACCTTTAAACTCCTCTGCCCTTTTTTCAAACACTTTAATTAAATAAAGTAGGCTGTTTAATAATTTCTCTGTTAATTTTATTGAAGCGATTTTTAGAGCTGAAGGGTTGACGTCGTTAGTTGACTGGCTAGCATTGACGTTATCATTTGGATGAGTTCCTGATAAAATAGCAATAACTTCATTAACGTTCATGTTGACCGAAGTTCCGGCGCCACCGTGCAGGCCTTTGATAATAAACTGATCGTTATACTTTCCTTTTAAAATCTCATCGCAGGCAACAATAATTTTTTTAACTTTGTCTTCATTGATTTTTCCGGCTTTCAGATTAGCCTTTGCCGCGGCTTTTTTTA
>Ga0210006_1000126_pt1 | contig 64003 bp, 76 predicted proteins | sample CryGey02umfilter_2_FD_185452 | JGI IMG/M metagenome (GOLD analysis project Ga0210006, IMG submission 185452) | Groundwater microbial communities from aquifer in Utah, USA - Crystal Geyser 4/10/14 0.2 um filter (SPAdes) (version 3) | ecosystem: Environmental > Aquatic > Deep subsurface >... | reverse complement strand
TTAATTTGCTTTTTTAACTCTTCGTGGTTTATCAAACTCATATGTAAATCCTTATAAATAATTCACTTGATTATGATATCAAATGAATCTCATTTTTTAAGGTTTACACAGTTAGATTTACACTCTCTCAAAAGTTTGTATCTGTATCATTTGAAGTATCATTATTAGGTAATTCTTCTGCATTTTTCATTGCTCTTTCTTCAATCTCTTTATTAATCATAGCCACAGTCTCAGCGTCTCTAATATCCTTTCAAGCAATAAAATTATTTACTATATTATCAAAATCTGATTTACTTAAATCAGCTGTTCCCGTTTTTACTCATTCTATGACTTTAACACTTTCATCTTTTCTTAAATCTATAATTTTAGTTTTGTCTTCATCATTTTTATAAACTTCAACTTCTCATTCTATTACAATTATTTCAGTAGCAGTAGAATCTTTTTTCACTCAAAAGATTGTACCTCTAACCGCTGCCGTACTATCTGTCGTATAAACCTCAAAGTTAGAGCTATCATTTAAATGAGTTGCTTTTGTCCAGATAGTACCTGTAGTTAGAGTTAGTTTTATGAAAGTTGTTAAGTTATTGTCTAGTGGGAAAGAAAGCTTTGTAAGTGTTAGTTCTCATCCATTTTCTAAAACAGAAACTGAACCATCAGAAAAATATATTTCAAGGTCTCAAGAAGTTGCTTTTATGGTGTCATTTTCTCTGTAAACAATTCAGCTAGCTGTAGCTATTAAAATTAACTCTTCGGGATTATATGGTAGATTAGTTTTTGATTTATCATATACAAAATTACTTCCGTTATATTCTCTTATTAGATTATATGGTCAAGCCTCAGCAGTATAATTTCAACTTACTTTAGCTTGATACTCTCAATCTATCAATTGAACAGAAGCTAACTCAAATTGATTAGCTACTATTTTTTCAGTACCTTTAGTTTTTCAGTAAGAATAATATGAATTTGTTCTTGGATCAAGTGGAAGAACATCTAAATATTTTTTAGGCAAAGTATCTTCTGTAATACTCCCATAAACTCAGAATGTTAAAGTGTCGTCGTATGAGTGAGAATAACTTGAGTCTACCTTGAAAAAGTTTGTATTCCCTCACGGCATAGGAAGTGAACTATTGTCTTGTGCGTAAGACTCTAAAGCGTTGTTTATAGTCTCAATATCTGATACTATTTTTGTGTTGTCTGTTTTGTCTTTGTAGCCTTGATTAGCTGAAAGTCATATAACAGCAAGGAGTGTAATAATTGCGATAGCAATTATTATTTCCACTAGTGAAAATGCGGATTTTTTGTTTTGCATAAAATGAGGTTTATGTATTAAAAGTTTAGGAGTGATTTTAGTTTAATGTTTTTTTGAGATTTTGGAAGAGGAAGTTTTATAAAAGTAGGTATTCATAAAATTGTCATTTTTCTAAATTAGTGTTACAATAATTTAAATACATTTTAATAAAAAAAATATGCAATATAAAGAATTGTGAATGTTTCAAAATGATAACATACTTAAAGATAAAATAAAAAGAGATTTCGAATATATAGAATGATTGATTGTTTGAGTATCAGCTTTTATGGAAGAAGAAAAATACTATGAAAAATGAGAAAAAAAAGCTCTTTATGAGAACTTATCAGATGTTAAAATAAATTTAAATAGTGATGAATGACTTAACTTATCTTTAGTTTACAATAGATTAACAAATATTCTAAATATAATAATTCCCTATATTGACACAACAAATTATAATGAATGGTTAAATCAATCATGACATTTTATAAAATTACAAAATTATATTGGAGAAATATTAAAATCATCATGAATTAATATTGATGTTTTAGATACACATATCAACGATACTAAAAATGCGATTAATAAAATTATTTTTTCTAAATAATGTTTAGGAATAAATCAGAATTAAATCTTTGTGTACTGCAATAGTAGGATATATACAAAATTCATTTATTATGTATTTTATTTAATTGCAATACCTTTAAACATAACCTGACCTGAACCAGTATTAAGTTTAATAGCTGATAACTGTGTGCTATCAGTTGGAAAATTATTTACTGTAAAATGTGCCGACATTGGTACTTTAGATATAAAATCAGATGTACTACTAGCACGTTTATCTAAGATAAAAGCTGATGAAATTTTAAACTTTTGCCCTTTTTCATCATATACATAGCTATCAATAATGCTACTTCCTGAGTCTTTACCCATATTAACAATTCGTAACTTACAAGTAACACTAGATGATTCTCTAGAACAGCCTAATAAGTTATATTCATAATTCCCCACCATAATAGTTTTTTCAATAGTTGGTTTTGGAAGTCCATCTATTGCATTAACTGTAACAGTCCTAGAAGATTTTAATGTATTAATCTCTTTTTGAAAACACTCTAATACTGTTTTAATGTTCTCTTGATTATCCAAGCTAGTTGATGGATTGATACAATCAGCATATAAAAATGTAGTGGTAAATAATACAAGTATTGAGAATATTTTCATGTGAACACCTTTGAAATTTTAAGTTAAAAATTATAGCTAAATAAAAACGACTTTTTAAAAGCTGATATAGTTGGTGGTCTTGGATGGAAGTATAATAAAATTATTGAAAATTTAAGTAAAACTTCTTAAAAATACAAGTTTTACTATTTTTTTGGATTTTGAAAGAAAAAGTTTGAAATAAAATATAAATTATTTTACCGCGGACTCAACGCGGACTCAGTCCTCTTTCATAAAAAAAGAATCCACTGAAATGTTCTTAAATGCCGCATTTAGCGAGGTAAACAGGGATGGAAACTCTTTTTCCATCTTCGCTAACATCTCTTTAGTACTGGCTCTGGCATGTGGCATCTTAACATCAAATCTCATAGCAGGACACGCTTCATCACCAACCGTTGGCATACTATTCTCAACTGCAGCAGCTGCAAGCTGTCTCTCTCTCATTTGGATGAGTGGACGGATCACGATCAAACCATTCCCTGCCTTATATTTTGGAGCTAAAGAGCGCATTTGACCATTGTATATAAAATTCATAAAGAAGCTCTCTACTGCATCATCTAGATGATGACCAAGAGCCAACTTATTACATCCAAGTTTCTCTGCTAAACCATAAAGTGTTCCTCTTCTCATTCTTGAAAAAAAGCTACAAAAAGAGGAGTTCTTTCTTATCTTCTCTTCTGCTAAATCAAAAATTTGAGTGTCATGTATGATATGTGGAATTTCATGCTCTTTACAATGTTCTATAAGACGATCAAAATTTTCACCCATTCCATAGCCAACCGTCACAGCAATAAATTCAAACTTAAAAGCAGCACGTCGCTGTTGCTCTTTGAGCGCATGAACCATAGTTAAGGAGTCTTTTCCACCACTTAGTCCAACTAAAATTTTATCGCCCTCTTCTATGAGGTTGAATTCAGCATTTGTTTTACCAAGTTTTGACATTATCTTTTTTGAAAGTTTAATTTCCATATATACATCTTTTTACTAAAAAAATTTTACTCAATTCTCACTCTTCTCAAGAAGCTTGTCTACCATTTTTAAAACAAACTCAGCACTCTCAATGGCGCTCGTTTCAAGAAATGTATCAAAAGAGAAACTTGCGTCCATATCTGCAGCATCACTAATAGCACGAAGAATAAAGAAAGGAACGTTTAGCGCGTTACAAACAACTGCAACACTTCCACCTTCCATCTCTAAAGCATCTGCATTGAAAGTAGCTCCAATCCAATTTTTGCGCTCTTCATTTGCAACGAATTGGTCACCTGTTGCAATAATACCCTCTTGCACCACTTTTCCCATCTCTTTTGCTACCTCTTTTGAGAGTTCTATCATTCGCTTGTCCGCTTCAACAAATACAGAACCTTCTGGAACGAAACCATAAGGGTGACCAAAAGCTGTAATATCTAGATCATGTTGTGCTAACTTTGTAGCAACAATTAAATCTCCAACTTTGAGTGTAGGCGAGATAGCTCCAGCCACACCACTAAATAGAAGTACATCTGCACCAAAATGTTGTATCATAGTTGTTGCAGTCAATGTTGAAAAAACTTTACCAATTTTAGAATAAGCGATAACTAACTCAACACCTTTATATGTTGTCTCATAGAATTTATTGTTTGCATACTCAATAGTTTTATAATCACCAAGCTTTTCTAAAATTGGTGCTACTTCTTCAGGCATTGCTCCCATGATTGCTATTTTCATACGTTTATCCTTTTGTTCTTTTATATATCAAATGTTTCTACTAAAGTTTCATAATGTGCCAAGCGATGAATTATTTCTGCTTTTTCATTTACAATACAACTCCCACCCCAAAAACCAAGTCCATCTTCAAAACCGACACGATTGACAAAGAGAACTGTTGCATGACACTCTTTTGCCACTTTCTTGATTATAGTGTACCACTGCTTTTCAATTTCAAGTCCCTCATCACTAAAACCACGTGCAGGTGATGCTACTAAAGCTATGATGTAATCAGGGTTAGCTCTCTTTAACTCTTCATGAATCGATGTATGCCATAAATCTTCGCATACAAGCATAGAAATTTTACGATTATTATTTATAAAGGTATCAATCCTATTTCCAGCATTAAAATATCGAGCTTCTTCAAACATTCCATAATTTGGCAAATGAATTTTGTCATGTTTATTCAGCAGTTCACCCTTGCTAAAATAGAGTGCTGAATTTCTAAAGACATCTCCCTCTCTCATAGCTGCTCCAACAACAATATCCACATGTAAACTTGCTGTGAAGAGTTCTTGAAGTTCGTCAAGATACCACGCATCTTCAAAAAGCTTATCTTGTAACATATAGCCATTTAAAGAGAGTTCTGGAAATACAATTAAATCGCTACTCTCTTTCATCTCATTTACAATTTCTAGAACTGTTTTAAGATTTGAACGATTTAACTTAGGTGAAATTTGAGCTAAAGTAACTCTCATTTTAGATACAAACTTCCTCTACAACTTTAGCTAAGGATGCCATATCTGACACATTTAAAGTGCTTAAGTTCCCTGCAATTCTACGGTTTAAACCTTTTAAAACTGTTCCATTTCCAAACTCAATTGCTAAATCGACATCACTGGCAATTGCTTCTATCGATTGTTTGTACTTCACTGGTTTAATTAACTGCTCTTTTAAAAGTGACACAGCATCCTCTTTGTTACTATATGGCTTTGTCGTAACATTTGATATGATTGGAGCTTCAAAATTATTTTTTATCATCAGTTGCATCATCTCTTCTAGCGGTGCTTGTGCAGGAGCTAAAAGGTCACAATGAGAGGCTACAGACATATTTAAAAGAAGTGCTCTTTTGGCACCTGCATCTTTAAACGTTTGCTCTAAAGAGATTAAATCAGATTTCATACCAGCGACAACTAGCTGTCCATCTTGGTTGTAGTTAGCAGGCCAAACTTTTTTTCCTTGTTCTTGCGCATCACTACAAACTTTTTCAACACCTACATCATCTAAGCCAACAATAGCCATCATCCCAGCTTCAATAGATTCACATGCGGACTGCATAAAAGAGCCTCTTTTATGTACTAGTTCAATTGCATCTTCAAAATCAATTGCACCGCTTGCACATAAAGCAGAAAATTCTCCTAAAGAGTGTCCTAAAAAGAGTGTAGCTTTACTTTGTGGGCATGCTTCTTTAAAAAGACGATACGCAATCATTTGTACTAATAATATTGCAGGCTGTGTAAAAGCTGTTTGTGCCAATTGTTCATTGTCTTCAAAAATCAACGCTTTAAAATCAACACCAATTCTCTCAGAAGCTTTCTCAAACATCTCTCTTGCAAGTTCACTATTATCGTAAAAATCTTGTCCCATACCAACTGCTTGGCTACCTTGTCCAGAAAAAATCATAGCTATTTTTTTTGACATTATTCATCTCCAATATTGTGCAAATATTCTTTATTATCTGCAATTTTTTTTCTAAGTGTATTTCTATTTAAACCAAGCTTATCAGAGAGCTGAAGCTGCGATTTGTATTTTTTAAGTCCTGCTTTTATCAATGGAACTTCATAAAGATATAATAGATTTTTATAATCGTTGTTAGAGCCCATTTTTTCTAAGAAATAATTTTCCATAATAGCAATAAGCTCAACATCTTTTATATCTTGTAAAAGGCAGTTGACCATTACCTGACGTCTTAAAGAGTTTGAATTATCACTCAAATCATATTTGAAATCTTTAGTATTAAACTCTTCAGAAGTAGAAAATAAAACAGATGCCTCTTTTATGAACTTTTTAATCAATAAAGAAACATCTTCAAGTCTTTCTCGTAATGGAGGTATATCAAATTTAATACTAAACAAATCATCCACATACTCATTCACAAATAAGCTGTTTGCAGTTGCTATGACTCGAACGTCATTTAAACGGATACTCTCTACAATTCTTTTAATATTTGGTGAGTTCTCTAAATTGGTAATAATAATCTCTTTTGTACTTTCGAGTGTAGATAAAAGACGATTAAAATCAGATGCATCCAATAGGGGTGCATCTGGGAGTATATACATTGCAAGGCTTTTTTTGCCAACACCAGACTCTCCTGTTATAAGAGAGTTTACAGTAAGTGTTTTTAAAAGGTTAGCTGTCTTTAATGCTTTTTTTGAAGCCTCTGAAGCAGTTAAAAAATTAGTGACATCCACAACCGCTGCCACCGCCAGTACCACAGCATCCATCATCTTGTTTATTTTCTGCTGGAACACCAGTCATAGCTTCTTCAGCAGATGCATCTCTTATGTTATTTATAGTCACGTTAAACATTAAATCTTTACCAGCTAATGGGTGATTAAAATCTATAACTACTGTTTCTTCATTGATTTCCATAACTGTAACTTGAACCGTACCGCCATCTTCGCCTTGACCATAAAGAGTCATTCCAACTGCTAAGTCAATACCTGCAAATTGGTCTAGAGGAACTTCTTGCTTAGCATCTGGATTGTGTGTTCCGTAAGCATCTTCAGATTTAACTAAAATATCACCTTTTTCACCAATAGACATATTAACAATGCCATTTTCTAAGCCAGGAATAATTTGACCTTTACCAAACATAAATACTAAAGGTGCTCCGCCCACGTTACTATCTACAACTTTATCACCATCACGAACTTCATATTCGATTGATACAATTTGATTTGTTTCTATTGCCATTTTGTTAAGCCTTCTTATTTATTTTTTTGGATTCTATCATAATAACATATAATATGGCTGAAAAAATAATGCACTACTTCATAGAAGTAAGATATTTTTCAGCATCATTTGCATGTTTACTGTTTGGATATTTTGCAATTATTGCTTCATAAAAAGTTTTTGCGTTTGTTTTATCCCCAGTTTTATCCATAGAAAGAGCAGTATGAATCATCAAAGTTGGCATGTACGATGCCGTACTATGTAAAGATGCACTTTTTTTGAAATAGGCTATAGCATCTGCATAATTTTTTCTATAGTACTTCATCTCCCCGATCATATAGTTTGAAGTAGCCGGTTTATAATTTTTTTCGATGAGATAAGTATAATGTTCTATTGCTTTTGTATAATACTTTTTATCATAGTATGCTTTTGCCTTAGTTTCAATATCACTATTTTTCATACCCTCAAATTCTGATTTATTTTTTTTTGCCGCAGGGCTATGCTTGAACTCTTTGGCTAATAAATCTTTAAATTTGTTGATATCAGTAACTAAATTATTAAATTCACTTTTAGTTACATAGCTACTATTTATTGTATCAACTAAGCGTGAAATTTCACTCATAGCCATCTTTATTTCTTCAATATTCTGCGAATTTTTTTGACTTATTTCAGTTAATCTTTTTTCATATTCATTTGAACTTTCAAGTGCTTCACTACTCTTTTGATTCAAAACTTGCATACTCATTTTATTCTCTTGAGATTTTACTGCTAATCCTTCGAGTATAGCTTGTAAGCCATCAATTCTATCTCTAATTGAATCGACTTCGTTTGCTTGATTATTACTTTTGATTACTACTTTATGAAGATTATTTTTATTTTGGAGAATTACTTCTTCGCTTGAGGTTAAGCCATAAGGATTTGGATTATTGAGATTTCCAGCACCGAACGCTGAAGGTTCGCTACTGAATAATGGCACGACAATTGTTGCTAAGGCAACCAATAGAGTGCGCTTCATGAATTATGGAAGAAGTTTGAAATCTACGCGGCGATTTTTTGCCCAGCACTCTTTAGTTTTATCACTACATACTGCATTGCTCTCACCATAACTTACCATAGTAATACGGTTTGCATCAACACCTTCTGAAACTAAAGCATTTTTAACAGCATTTGCTCTTTTTAAACCAAGTGCAAAGTTATACTCATCACTACCCCACTCATCACAATTACCTTCGAGTTTAATCATAAAAGAGTTTGCAGATGTCTTTGCTAAAGTAGCATCATTTGCTATTTTAGTTTGCATTTGAGAAGTTATATTAAATTTATCAAAATCAAAATAAACTGACAACATCTCTTTTTCTAAATTTGCCATAGTCATTTCATTTGAATCTGCACCTGACATACCGTTTTCTGAAGTAACTGATGCATCATCTTTCCCAACTGTTTCAGTGTCTACTGACGCTACTTCTTGAGCTGGTTGAGCTACAACTTCCGTTGCTGATTCATCAACAATTGGATCTTTAGAACTACATCCACTAAAAACTAAAAGAGCTGTTACAACACTTGTAAGGACTATATTTTTCATACGAATTACCTTCTTATTTAAATTTAAAACATTGTACCAAAAAAGTACTGAGTTAGCATAACAAATAAATAAATTTATATATCATGCGTCTATCGATTACCAATCTAATGATTGAATTTTCCCATATTTAAGAGGAAAAAGATAGTTTTTGTTATGATTAAGTCTAATAATTCCTAAAGCACTCTGTTCTTTATAATTTTTTATAAAGAGTATTGCATCCCCATCTTTTGAGAATCTTGGAAACTCATTTACACCTGTTGCTGTAAGTCTTCTGATAAAGTTAGTTTTAGTAGATATAAGATGCAAGTTAAATGTATTTTCAGAAAAAGCATTGGAGCTTTCCCTTGCTTTATAAACAATATACTCACCATTAACACTACAAGCTGCATTACTTTTCCCATAGTAAACCATTTGTTCAACACTACTAGAACCAATTTTTTTAGAGAATACATTTGGATAACCAAGTCTTCCAGAGATAAACACAATATTCTCATCATCTAAGAATTGTCCATTTACATCAATTCCACCATAGGTTGTAACTCTTTTGTACTTCTTCGTATTTACATTGTAAATATAAATATCTGGTTGTCCATTTGGTGCCATAGTTAATAATAAGTTGTTAGCATCTACACTAACATCAGAGCATATCATCATACCATCAGAAGAGATAATTGTCTCTGTTACTCCAGTGCTAAGCTTAACGCGCTTTAAAGTAGGCTTGGTACTATTAAAAGACGTATAGTAAAAAGCATCTTGATTTTTATTAGCCCATTTTGGGAAGACATTAAATCCACCTTTCACAAGCACATGTTGGTAATTTAATGTGTAATCCGAAAGCACTATTTCGCTTAACTTTGCATCAATTACTCGAGAGAAAATCACTTTATTCTTCATCCAAGCAACAGAGGGAGCTCCCATAAATTCATTAATATCAAAAGCAATAGCATGTGCAACAAACATGTAAACATTCTTGCTACTAATTTTATAATTTTTAATAAAAACATTTGCAGAGTTACTAATAAGTTTAGTTTCAATATTTAATGCACCATCATCATCTTCAAACATCTTATATCGCAACACATAATTCATATCTTTATTGTCAGTAATAACATTTGTATCATTGAAATGTGTTTCTCGATAATGTCTGTCCACATTAAAAAGGGAAATTACATTCAAATCAGATACTAGTGTCTTAAAAAACTCTAGCTTAAATGTATCATCATAGCTAATAGACGAATCTTCAACCGCTAAAGTTGGCAATGATTCTACTTTTTTTATTACTTCTATTGTCGCATCGCTAGCAAAAGCATAGCTAAGCAGAAATAACCATATAAAAACTATTTTCAAAACTACTCCTCAGATTTTAAAATCACTATATAATTTCCAGATTTGTTATCTGGATTAATTGGAAAAACAACACTTTTCAACCTATCTTTAATCATACTACACTCTTTATTTAAATCGGCATTAGAAGAGGGAGTTAATATTCTGAAATCTAATACTTTTCCAATTGAATTCAATTGAATAACTGCTTTAACACTATATCCCTCTGAGTTTGCAGGAGGGTAAAAATATTTATATACTAGAGCTTGAATTTTAGCTAAATATTCATTTACCTCACTCGCTGTTGATACAGGACTATTTTGATCACTTTTTTTCATATTATTTATATTATTAATTTTTTCAGATATTGATTCAACTTCATTAAGCTCGCTAGTTTTGATTCTTTTATTGAGTTCTTGAATTCTTTTGTTATCTTGTTTATCTTCTTTTATTTTTTTTGTCCAGACCTTGCTAAAGAGATTATCAATGTCAACATTTTTTGATTGAGTTGGGATAGTTATATCAGGACTATTAATTGAAGTTGTGTTTTTACTTTTTAAACTTTCTATTGAGAGAGAAACTGTAATATAGTTATCTTTCTTTAATGCATAGGATTTGATATTGTTAGGTGAAAAAAGTATATAAAAAAAAGAAGCTAAGACAAATGTAAACAGTGAGAAGGATATCAAACCACTGAAGAAAAGATATGATCTTTGATTATCCATTTGTAGCTAAAGATACCTCAGAAAATCCAGATAATTTCACAGCAGCAAGAACTGACATTACAATTCCATAATCCAAACTTTTATCAGCACTAATCAACACCGTTGCTTTAAAATCTAAATTTCTAGAGTATTTATAAAAATTATCTTCAAAAGAGTTCAAATCAAAGTTATCTTTATTCACCATAATTTTTAATTCTTTATCAATTGTAATATGCACAGGAGGAATTTTTGATATTTGCTTACTTATTGAACCCTGAGGAAGCTTTATATTCTCTTCATAAATAATATTTGGAGCAATCACCATCAAAATTGCCAATAAAACGAGCATAACATCGACTAATGGCGTAATATTTAATTCTGGCTTATCTTCCCAATCATAAATCATTTCTTACTGCTTACGAGCTAAAATTGCATCACTTTGCATTTTCAAGAAACCAACTACTTCAAAAGATTTTCTTTTTAACATTTGATGGTATGTATATGCAAATATTGCAACAAAAATACCCGATGCAGTTGCTATAAGAGCATCAGACACACCGCTAGAAATAATAGACATACTGCCACTACTTTGACCAATATGAGTAAAAGTATCTAATATAGAAACAACTGTACCGAAAAGTCCAATGAAAGGAGTAGTAGATGCAAAGACAGAAAGAATTGAGAGACCTTTTGTAGCCTCTTTTGTGGCAGCGAGCATTCCTAAATCTAAAATTTCTTTAGAAACATTAGAACTACTTTTTATAAAATTATTTAAAAAAGATTGTTGATTGACGGTTTCAGCTCCTAAGAGCAGAGCTTCCAAAGAACTCTCTTCTTTTAGCAACCACTCATTAAGATAAAATAAACGATAAAAGAATACCCAGTTTAGAACTATGAAGTATACTGATAAAACTACCAGTACACCCAAAGTGACAGGATGACTTTTAAGATAAAAATCTACTATCTCGTTTATCATAAACTATAATAATCTTTGAGCAGCTGATTCTATTCTTGCAGTAACTGCAACTATTGCAGGGTTTGTATCTGCAATAGAGGAGATAAGTTCTTTAGCATCTTCTAAAGCAGTAGCAATAGAACTTTCACTATCGCCACGAATAGCAACAGCACCTTCTACTAATACAATTACCTTCTCTTCATCTATATTAACTACACCCCAGTTAATAAGAATTGATTCAATAGACTTATCTTTGTTTTCGATATCAATAACACCTGCTTCCAACAAAGTTGATAATGAAGCATGGTTCGCAAGAACACCGAACTCTCCCTCTTCACCAGGAAGAGTAACACTAATAACGTCATCGTTGTAGATTTCACCATTAGGAGTTAGGATTTCAAGTTTAAACGTATCCATTACAGTCCTTTTTGTTTTACGAATTACTTAGATTTTAGCTTTTCAGCTTTCTCTATTGCTTCATCCATTCCACCAACCATATAGAAAGCCATCTCTGGCATATGGTCATAATCTCCATTTAAGATTCCTTTGAAACCTTTAATAGTGTCTTCCAAACTAACATATTTACCAGGAGCTCCTGTAAATACCTCTGCAACGAAGAATGGTTGTGATAAAAATTTCTCAATTTTACGAGCACGTTCAACAACATTTTTATCTTCTTCAGAAAGTTCATCCATACCAAGAATTGCAATAATATCTTGCAAGTCTTTATATTTTTGAAGTGTTTGTTGAACACCACGAGCTACTGAATAGTGCTCTTCACCTAAAATTTGCGGATCAAGGAGTCTTGAAGTTGAATCCAATGGATCAACCGCAGGATAGATACCTTTTTCAGCAATTTTACGGTTAAGTACTGTAGTCGCATCTAAGTGAGCAAATACAGAAGCTGGAGCCGGGTCAGTTAAGTCATCCGCAGGTACATAAACAGCTTGAACAGAAGTAATTGAACCATTTTTAGTTGATGTAATACGATCTTGTAATGCACCCATTTCACGAGCTAGTGTCGGTTGGTAACCAACAGCTGATGGAATACGACCAAGAAGAGCAGACATTTCTGAACCTGATTGTGCAAAACGGAAAATATTATCGATGAACATAAGTACATCAAGTTTTTTCTCATCACGGAAATATTCAGCCATAGTAAGACCTGTTAACGCAATACGGTTACGTGCTCCTGGAGGCTCACTCATCTGTCCGTAGCACAGTGCAACTTTATCAAGAACATTCGATTCTTTCATCTCATAGTAAAGGTCATTCCCTTCACGTGTTCTTTCACCAACACCAGCAAATACTGATAAACCATCATGACCATGAGCAACATTGTGAATAAGCTCCATAATAATAACTGTTTTACCAACACCAGCACCACCGAAAAGACCAACTTTACCACCTTTCGCATATGGTGCTAAAAGGTCAACAACTTTGATACCTGTTTCAAACATCTCAGTTGTAGTTGACTGGTCAACCAATGGTGGTGGAGTACGGTGAATTGACCATGTTGGTGCATCAGTCACTTGATCACCACCATCGATAGTTTCACCAATTACATTGAAAATACGACCAAGTACTTTCTCTCCAACAGGAACTTTAATAGGTGCACCAGTAGCTGTTGCATCCATACCACGAACTAAACCTTCACTCATATCCATTGCAATCGTTCTAACACGACCATCACCTAAGTGTGCTGCAACTTCAAGTACTAAACGGTTTTCATTACCTTCTAAATTTACTTTAACTTCAATCGCTTCATTGATTACTGGAAGATAACCATCAAAATCAACGTCAACAATCGGGCCCATAACCTGGCTAATTTTACCAATCATATTTTTCTCCATTATTTCATCGACTCCACACCACTAATAATTTCTATTAGTTCTGTAGTAATAGCTGCTTGTCTTGCTTTATTATACGCAACATTTAAATCTTTAACCATCTCTTTTGCATTGTTCGTTGCAGTATCCATAGCTTGCATTCTAGCACTATGTTCTGCTGCAACAGAATCAATTAGAGAATAGTACATGTTATACTCAACATATCTACTTACCAAAGAATCTAGCATATGCTCTTCATCTTGTGCTTCAATCTCAAGCATTGAACTTGAAGCCTTATCACAATCATAATCTTCTGTATCTACAGGAAGTACTTTATTAACATGCAACTGCTGAGTTATTATGTTTAAGTACCCATTATAAACTATGTGTATAGCATCAATTTTTCCATCTTTATAATCTTCAATAGATGTTGATATAAAGCTATCAGATTTTTCTTTATCAGGTTTTGAACTTAAATTACTAACAGAGTCAAAGAGTTCAACTTCATTATATTTAAAAAATTCAATACCTTTTTTACCGATACCACGTAAACGTACTTTTACATTTTTTTCTTTATATTCAGCTAATAATTTATTAACAGCTTTAATAGTCTGAATATTAAAACCACCACATAAACCTTTATCTGCAGTTACAAAAATAATGTCAACCATTTTAGGATTTTCTATCTCTGTGAAACAGCGATTTTCAATTCCTCCAATTTTGCTACATTGAATACGTCCAGCTATTTCGGCAATCACCTGATTCATTTTGTCAGCATAAAGACGAGAACGCTTAGCTAATTCTTCTGCACGACGAAGCTTTGCAGTAGATACAAGTTTCATTGCGCGTGTCGTCTTTTGAGTGTTACTTACACTACTTATCTGTCTTTTAATATCTTTCAAGTTTGCCATAAAGTATTCCTTACGCTGCTATAAAGCTAGCTTTGAATTCTTCAAGTGCTTTTATCAATAATGCTTTAGTATCATCATCTAGTTTAGAAGTGCTTCTAATATTCTCAAAAATTTGAGGATAAGATGCTTCGATAAATGGATATAACTCAGCTTCAAAACGAACAACATTAGATGCGTCCATATCATCTAAGAAACCTTCATTACCAGCAAAAATAATAGCTACTTGTTTTTCAACTGAAAGTGGAGAAAATGGTCCTTGTTTTAGAACTTCTACCATTCTTTGTCCACGCTCTAGTTGATTACGAGAAACTTCATCAAGATCAGATGCAAATTGAGCAAACGCTTGAAGTTCACGATATTGAGCAAGGTCAAGTCTTAAAGTACCAGCAACTTGCTTAGTAGCTTTAATTTGAGCAGCACCACCAACACGAGAAACTGAAAGACCAACATTAATAGCTGGACGAACACCAGAGTTAAATAAATCTGTTTCTAGGAAGATTTGACCATCAGTAATTGAAATAACATTTGTTGGAATATATGCCGCAACATCACCAGCTTGTGTTTCAATAATAGGAAGAGCAGTTAAAGAACCAGCTCCCTGCTCATCACTCATTTTTGCAGCACGTTCAAGTAAACGAGAGTGTACATAGAACACATCACCTGGATATGCTTCACGACCTGGAGGACGACGAAGGATAAGAGACATTTCACGATATGCAACTGCATGTTTTGTTAAATCATCATATACAATGAGACCATGTCTAGCATTATCACGGAAGTATTCACCCATAGTAACACCAGTATATGGAGCTAAAAATTGAAGTGCAGCAGCTTCAGCAGCTGTCGAAGATACAATAATTGTATATTCCATTGCACCATGTTCTTCTAAACGACGAATAATCTGAGCTACTGTTGACTCTTTTTGACCTACTGCAACGTAAATACAAACAACACCATTACCCTTTTGATTGATAATCGCATCAATTGCAACAGTTGTTTTTCCAGTTTGTCTGTCACCAATAATAAGTTCTCTTTGACCTCTACCGATTGGAACAAGAGCATCAATAGCTTTAATCCCAGTAGCTAATGGTTCATGAACTGATTTTCTGTTCATAATTCCAGGCGCTTTTTCTTCAACGAAACGAGTTTCAGTTGTTTCAATCGGGCCTTTTCCATCAATTGGTTCACCAAGAGCATTTACAACACGACCTAAAAGTGCATCACCAACTGGAACACGAAGAAGTTTTCCTAGTCTTTTTACTGACATACCTTCACGAAGTTCCGCACCAGCACCAAGGATAACAACACCTACATTGCTCTCTTCAAGGTTCATAACTAAACCTCTAGTCCCTTCGTCAAATTCAACCATCTCTCCTGCCATAACATTGTTAAGTCCGTAAACTCTTGCAACGCCATCAGCATAAGAAACAATTTTACCTGTTTCATTGATATCAACACTTAATTCAAAGTTATCGATACGTTCTTTAATTATTGAGCTGATTTCATCAGCTTGAATTTTTGCTACCACTATTGTTCTCCTCTCTTTGAAAGTTAAATTGCTTTTACTATGTGTTCTATAATTTGACTGTTAATTCTTGCTTTGGAAAAATTAATGTCTATACCAAGATCCTCTACATCCACTTTAATACCGTTAAAATTATTTTTAACGAATGCAAGGGATATAGTAGAGTCAAGTTTTTTACTTAATCCACTACTCAACTCAGATATTAATTTATCATCAATATCACTATCACTATATATAATACCAGTAAAGTTTTTTGTAGATCTAGCAACATCTTTTCTTAACTCTTGCGCAATTGCAGGAATAATATTGATGCGTTTATTTTCTACGAGAAGCTTAATGAAGTTGCTTAACTTTATAGAATCAGCTGATTTTACAGCATCCAATAAAATTTTCGACATTTCATGCATACTTATATTTGGATTATCAATTATTTGAACAAATTTTTTGTTATTAAAAGATTCAGCTAAAGTAGAAAAAATGAGCATCATATTTTTCAATGATTCCACATCAGAGCCTTGTTTAAGAGCTTTGATATATCTTTTTGCAATTAATTCTTCCATACTATGCTACCTTCTTTAAAATAACATTTGCCATAGCTTCTTTATCAAAACTATCACTACTTTGAACTAGAACATCATTAAGAATCTCTTCAACAATGCCACGAACCATTTTTCTTTGCTCAAACTCTCTCAATGAAATACTTTGTTTACTCAAAGTCTCTAACTCTGCATCACACTGAGCCATAATGTTATCATTAATGATTTTATTCTCTTTTTTAGAAGCAACTCTCAACTCTGCTTTAAACTTTTCAGCATCTGATATCTTATCTAATGCCTCTTTTTTCTTAGCAATTGTCTCTTTTAACTTCTCTTGAACTTTTTGTAATTCATCAGAAATAGATTTACTTCTAGATGAGAAATAACTTTTTACAGGTTCAGCAATCAAGTACCAAACAAGACCAGCAAACAGTAAAAAGTTAACAGTTCTTTGAACAATATCAGTAGTTGATTGTTCACCATTAGACGCCAATGCATAAGTTGATATCATCAGCACAATTATTAAAATTTTACTCACATAATATCCTTATATTTGACTAAACTTAGCTTCAACAGCTGTTTTGAACAGTGGAATATGAGTCATCAAGTCCCCTTTGAGCTGTTCTTTAGACTCTGCTAGAGATTTTTCAAACTCTAGATATTCATTAGCTAATTCAGCACGTCTTGCCTCTAACTTACTTTCTGCCAACTCTCTAGCATCAGCAATAACTTTTTCCCTTAGGGCCGCAGCTTCCAATTTAGCGTCCATAACAATTGTCTGTGCTTTTAAATGTAAACTTTGAATCTCATCATCATTTGATGCTACTTTATGCAGCTCTTTTTTGATGTGTTCATCACGATTATTCATATATGCAAACAATGGATTATATAGCCAACTGTTCAGTACGGCGATTAGTGAAAGAAATACAACAAATGTAACCAAAAGTAGTATCGGGTTTATATCTAACATAGCGCCTCCTAAAAGTTGCGTGATTATACTATGTCAAAATTGAAAGGATAGTTAAAGTAGCAAAAAAATTAAAGAATTTTCTAATTTAGTGAAAAATAGCTTGTATTTTGTCTATTTATTTTTATTTAATTGGGAAAAAGTGAAGTAGTTCTTCTATTTGCATTTCATTTGCAAATTCAATTGTCAATCTATTTTTTGAAGTTTTAGCATCAAACCCTAAATTATTTAATCTCGCTTGAAGAGTTGAAAAATCATACTCAGCGAATGCAGTTTTTGGTTGAGCACTCTCTTTTACTTCTTTAATGTTCTTTATCATGGACTCTACATCTCGGACACTTAGCTTTTGTCCTACTATAGAGTTAACCATAAGTTGTTGCTGTTTCTCATCCAAGCCGATTAAAACTTTAGCATGCCCAGCAGTTATTTTTTTATCTATTAAAGATTTCTGGGTTTTTTGTGATAATTGAAGTAATCTGATTGTATTTGTAATATGCGTTCTACTTTTGTGAATCATATGAGAGAGTTCATCATGCGTTAAACTATGTAGTTTTAAAAGTTCATTGTATGCATCTGCAAGTTCCACAGAGTTTAACTCTTCTCTTTGAATATTTTCTATAAGAGCAAACTGTCGCATCTTTTGTTCATTAGTATGGATGACGATAACGCGAATTGTTTTTAATTTTGCTAACTTCGAAGCACGGAATCTTCTCTCCCCAGCAATTAAAATATATCCATCAATATCTTCTGTTACAACGATTGGCTGTAAAAGACCATCTTTTTTTATGGACTCAGACAACTCTGCTAAAGACTCTTCGTCAAAAGATTTTCTTGGCTGAAAAGGGTTAGGGCGTATATCTTTAAGTGAAACTTCTAATATAGAATCTTGTTTTGAACTCTCATTGATATAAGCTTCATCTATTTCACCAAAAAGGGCATCTAAGCCTCTACCTAATGCACGATTTTTCATTATCTCATAATCGCCTGTGCTAAATCTTGGTAAGCAATAGAACCACTTGATTTTACATCATATAAAATCGCAGGTTTCCCAAAAGATGGTGACTCTGCGAGTTTAACATTTCTTGGTACAACAATGTACTCATCTTTCATATCCTTAAAGAGTTTACCATTAAAGTGTTGCTTTAAATCTGCAAAAACTTGCTTAGAGAGATTATTTTGAGAGCTAAACATTGTTGGTAAGAATCCTTTAATGCTCAACTTTGGATTGATAGATTTTCTCACAAGTTTTACTGTATTTAAAAGTTGTGCCAAACCTTCAAGCGCAAAGAATTCACATTGAATAGGAATAATCACAGAATTAGATGCGGAGAGTGCATTGATAGTCATCGGTCCAAGCGCTGGAGGTGAGTCTATTATAATGTAGTCATAGTCTTTTCTTACATTTTCCAAAGCTCGTTTTAAAACAAGTTCACGCCCTTTAGTATTGTTCGCATCATAATACTCTTTTTCAATTCCAACAAGTCCAATATTAGATGGAGCCAAATGAAGCGTTGGCAAATCAGATTTTAAGATAATATCTTTAATGTTTTTTGTACCTATTAGTACATGATAAAGGTTAAACTCATAATCATTTCTGTGAAAACCTAAAGATGTAGTAGCGTTTGCCTGTGGATCTGAGTCAATTAGGAGAACTTTTTTTTCTGCAACGGCTAGAGATGCTGCAAGGTTTACGGCAGTGGTTGTTTTACCGACTCCACCTTTCTGATTTGCTATTACTATTACTTCGCTCATCTTAAACTAAATATCCTCTTGCCGTTGATTGTAACCGAGCCGTCACTTTCTAGCGAGGCACCTTCTAATGAAATTCTTAAATTATTTGTATGTGTAAAAAAGTTTTGATTCTTGTAAAATTCTAACTTATATTTACTAAAAACTTGCTTCCATAAAATCTTTTTTTCAATATTTAGAAAATACTTTTTTAATAGTTCTTCTCTTGAAATGCTAATGTCCAATGTAGAAAAGCCCTCAGGAGCAATAGCTAAATTTAATCCAACTCCACAAATTACAACATCTTTTACAATGTTTGTTATCATACCACCTATCTTAAATTTATCTAGATAAAAATCATTTGGCCACTTTAACCATACTTCTGAATTGAGCTCACGTAGAGTCTCTTTTAGAAGATATGCAAAATAGATTGAAGAGGATTCTATTTTTAAATCACTCGGTAAATCTTTAAGTGCAATGGCAAAAGATAAAAACAGATTTCCATCCAAACCCTGCCAAGCGTTGCCTCTACTCCCAATCCCATCGGTTTGAATATTTGAAACTACGGCATGTGGAAGTTGAATATTTGACGTTCTTACAAGCTCTTTTAAATAGTTTTGAGTTGAATCAACACTCTCAAGATAGAATAGCGTCAAGAGTGAGCCTTTTACCATTGATGTAAGAGAGTATATCGACCTCGTTTTTAGATTGCGCCTGAACACTAAAAATTCTAAGACTCCCCTCTTTACAGCCAACAACAATGCTATCACTCTGGATTTTTAAAATTTTTCCCATCTCATTGTGAGTGACGCTCTCTTCTAGTTCTATCTTTTTGAGTTTAAGCCCATTTTCTAAGAAGATTCCAGGCCAAGGGGTAAATGCACGGTATTTATTATAGATTTCAGTTGCATTGTCTAAGGTGATTTCACCGTGAGCTCTTGTTATTTTAGAGCAGTGTGTTGCTTTTTCTTCATCTTGTTTTATAGGAGTTAGCGAATCAAAGTTTTCTAAAACGTCTATAGTTAAATCTGCTGCAACTTGCGTAAGCCTCTCAAAAAGTGTTTCGACCATTTCATCAGCAGAGACTTCAATCGTGTTGATTTTCAAAATCGCACCCGTATCTAAACCCTCTTCCATGAGCATTGCAGTCACGCCTGTTTGTTTATCACCATTGAGAAGTGTTTGCTGAATTGGGCTTGCCCCACGGTACTGAGGTAAGATAGAAGCATGTAAATTAATACATGGCGCATGCTCTAAAATAGCACGAGGGAGAATCTGTCCGTATGCCGCCACTACGATATAGTCGCACTCAATTTGAAGAAGTTCTGCAACCACTTCAACATCACGAAGTCTACTCGGCTGATAGACAGGAATACTATTTCCACATGCCAAAGTTTTTACTTCTGGAGGGGTCATAATTTTTTTACGACCTACAGGTTTATCTGGCTGTGTATAGAGAGCCACGACTTCTATATCTTTGGTATCAATCACTCTTTGCAAAATTACTTTTGCATATTCTGGAGTACCCATAAAAATGATTTTCATCTATATACTCTCTTTAGTAAAAAGTGTTCCACCAAGATGTTTTTGCTCTATCATAAAACTTTTCACATCTTTTAAATTAAATCCGCTCGATAAAAACATACTCTTTCCACATGCCAAAAGATAAGAAGCTGCTTTAAGTTTTGTAACGATTCCACCTGTAGCAAAGAAGTTATTAGGTGTTGCGATTTTTTCTAATTCACTCTCTGGTATTGTCTCTACAACTTTTAATATCTTGGCATGTGGATTTACTCTTGGGTCACTCTCATAATAAGCATCAATATCTGACAAAATAACTAATATATCTGCATTCATATGATTTGTTATATAAGCTGAGAGTTGATCATTGTCTCCAAGAACAAGCTCTTCTGTAGCGGTTGCATCATTCTCATTGACTATAGGAATTACGCAATTTTTCAAAAGTGTATCTACAGTATTTTTGATTCTTTGAATATCATCTTTTTTACTAAAGTTTGCTGCGGTAACTAAAACTTGCGCTGTGAGTATAGTATGTTTCGCAAACTTTTTTGCATACTTGTCCATTAGAACTGGCTGACCTATAGATGCCAGAGCCTGCTTGTTTTCTAAAACAGTTCTATCTAACTGTAACTGCGTATATCCAGCGGCAACTGCACCAGAAGAGACCAAGATGACTTCATTCATCTCTTTTAATTCTGCAAGAAAATCCACCAGAGCCTGCATACGTTCTAATGCAATAGTACCGTTTTCTGTTAAAACAGCACTTCCAACCTTTACAACTACCCTACTCATAAATAGACTCTAGTAAGTTTTTCTATCTAAATGCACTAAATTAAAAAGCGCATATCTCAAAGGCTCTATATTTTTCGAGGTTGCTGAAGATATTGGAGCAACAAAATATGGAAGAGATTTGTCATATCCAAGGAGTTCATCTGCACTCTCTTGAATAAAATAAGGCATAGCCGCATCAAATTCAAACTCATTTTTTTCGCTTGCTTTGAGACCTAATAAATCTAAAAAGCCATTGATCAAATCAACAATCTCTTCTTGAGGAACTACGTCCACTCTTGTGAGTGCAATAGCAAATTTATTTTCACCCATTTTTTGAGAAAAAGATGAAATCTCATTTTTAAGAGTCTCATACTGCTCTTTTAAATCTCTGTATGAAGCTAAATCTACCATATAAAGAAGTGTTTTTGTTCTCTCAATATGTCTTAAAAATTTAATTCCAAGACCTTTGCCTTCATGCGCTCCACCAATAATACCTGGAATATCAGCCATGATAAAAGATTCAAAATCACCAATGTTTACCTGACCGAGCTTAGGTGTAAGTGTTGTAAACTCGTAGTTTGCTATCTCTGGACGTGCATTTGAAACTGTAGAGATAAGCGTAGATTTTCCAACATTTGGAAAACCAACAAGACCAACATCAGCAATAAGCTTTAAGTCTAACTTGATTTGTCTTGTGATACCTACTTCACCTGGTTGCGCATAAGTAGGTCTTTGGTTCGTTGATGATTTAAAGTGAAAATTTCCAAGACCACCGCGTCCACCTTTAATGAACTTCTCTTCTTGCCCATCTTTTAACATATCAAAAAGCACATCGCCTGTTTCCATGTCAACAATTTGTGTTCCTGGAGGAACAATAATTACTTTTGCACTCCCTGATTTTCCAGTCATTCTAGAACTTTCGCCCTGAACACCATTGTCAGCTTTTATATGCATTTTTCTTTGAAAGTGAGAAAGCGTATGGGTATTATTGTCGCATTTGAAAACAATATCCCCTCCTGCACCACCATCGCCACCATTAGGACCACCATTTAAAACAAACTTTTCACGGCGAAATGATACACAACCCTGCCCACCTTTTCCAGATGAAACTGTTAATTCGACACTATCTGTAAACATTTGTAATCCTAATATATTTATATAAACTTAACTTTCGCAGGAGAACCTGTATAGTAAATTCGAGCCTCTACGAGGCAGAGTTCATTTTAAAAACTTAAGAATTTACTGTTGACAATATGATAGTAAATTATTAAATATTTAATGTTTTAGGTGAAAACCTAGTTGAAGTAGAAATATTTGGGCTTACGCCCAAACATTAGTAGAATTATACTGCAGGAATGATTGAAACTTGTTGACGTTTTTTGTCTTTTCTTTCGAAACTAACAACACCATCTACAAGTGCATAAAGAGTATGGTCTTTTCCCATACCCATGTTTTTACCTGGGTGAACTTTAGTTCCTCTTTGACGAATAACAATGTTACCAGCAACTACAGCTTCTCCACCAAATTTCTTTACACCAAGTCTTCTACCAGCCGAGTCACGATTATTCTGTGTACTACCTTGACCTTTCTTATGTGCCATCTTTCTCTCCTCTTTTTAATTACGCAGCTATTTTCGTGATGCGAACACGAGTGAAGTCTCTTCTGAAACCTCTTTTAGTTTTACTATCTTTACGACGACGTTTTTTGAAAGTAATAACTTTCTTATCACGACCTTCATTGATAACTTCAGCAGTTACAATAGCGCCTTCAACAAAAGGAGCTCCCATTTTAAGCTCACCAGCGTTCACTGCTAAAACTTCTTTAATTTCGATGATAGTTTTAGGCTCAAGAGACATTTTATCAAAAGTTAAAATATCACCCTCTTGAACTTTATACTGTTTACCACCATTTTTAATAATTGCGTACATTTACGGTCCTTAAAATATATTATACATAACAAACTTTTGAATACGCCAAACATCCCATATTCAAAGGTTTATTTCTACAAAAAGTTCGGAATTATATCTTATCAAGCTTTAAGTTTTATTTAATGCTTCACATATATTTCAAGAAAATCAAAACTTTCAAGCTATAAATAGAACTTTTTTACTCAAGTTCGAGCTGCATTAGGTACATATCTTCGCCATCGATTACATCTAACTCTATACTTTGACACTCTGGGCAACAATATTCCAGCTTTTGAAGTGTTGTCTCTTTTGCACAATTATGACACTTTATAACAATAGGCTGAATATTTAATATAAACGCAGCATCTTCGCACATTGTCTTCTCTTTAAATGTATCGAATGCTGTTTTTAGAAGCTCTGGTTCCACTCCACTCATCACACCAATTTTGACTGTCACTTTAGTTACTTTGGTTGCACTGTTTGCCCTCGCATTCTCTTCGCAAGAGTCTAACAAAGATTGCACTATACTATATTCATGCATTAGCAAATCCTTGGAAGTAACTCACCATTTGGAGTTTCTAAAAATCTTGATGTTCCCCAGCTACTATTTAAGATAACTTTTTTCAGATGCTTCTGTGTAACCTTGGCAATTACAGTCGCTTGTGAACAATTTTTAAAAGTTTTCAATATTTCACATGCCTTTGGGGCATCCTCTTTTTTAATCGCTAAGACAAAAGTACCCTCATTGGCTAAAGCAGTTGCTTCAAAGCCAAGCATTTCACAAATACCGGCTACCTCATCGCTCACTGGTATTTTCTCTTCCTCGACCTCTATACAGATGTTGGACTGCTTGGCCCACTCATTTAAAACTGCACTCACCCCACCTCTAGTTGCATCTCGTAGAGCAGTTATGTTGATGCCCGCATCTAGGAGTGCCTTTACTTGTGGGTAGAGTGATTCACAATCACTTTGAAGATTGCTACTCATCTCTATTCCTTCTCGAGCCGCAAAGATAGTAGCACCGTGACAACCAATATCACGATTCACAAGGATAAGGTCCTCTGTTGTTATATTGTTTGAACTTATCCCTTTTTTTTGCACTTCACCTATGCCTGTAGTATTGATAAAAATCTTATCTACACTTCCACGAGGAACAACTTTTGTGTCGCCACTAACAACAATCGCTCCATTCTTTTCAAGCTCGCTCTTCATACTCGCCACAATTCGCTCAAGTTCAGAAGTTTCAAAACCCTCTTCTATGATTACACTACAAGTTAGGTATTTAGGTTTAGCACCCATCATCGCCAAATCATTACAAGTTCCACATATAGCAAGCTTCCCTATATCAGCACCTGCAAAAAAGAGAGGTGAAACTGTAAAACTATCCGTTGAAAATGCCAACTCCCCACCATGAATAATTGCAGCATCTTCGCTTTTTTCTAAAATATCATTTTTAAAAGCTTTGTAAAATACTTTAGAGATAAGTTCATTATTTTCCTCTCCACCATTTCCACATGCCAAACTAATTGTTTTATTCATTTGAAACTCTCCTGCTTTACTTAGTTTTTAAAATTTTTAGTGAAAAATTTATGTATCTGATTTGAAAACTGATGTGCATCTTTTTGATTAAAAGGAGATGGACCTCTTGTCATCTCTCCACTCTCACGGATAGTTTGCATCAGATTTCTCATTGCGAGATACTGTTTTATATTATCCACACTATAGAGCTCCCCACGATGATCGATGGCATGTGCATTTTTTGTTATGACACGATCCGCCAATGGAATATCTGCAGTAATGACTAAATCGCCCTCTTCTACCATCTCAACTATTTTATGGTCCGCTTCATCTGCTCCAGCTTCAACGATTATATAGGTAATAAACTCAGATTTACCTATATCTACTTTTTTATTTGAGACTACAAATGTTTTGAGATGAAGCTTCTCAATCCAACGCAGTAAAATAGGCTTTAAAAGATTTGGAAAAGCATCTGCGTCAACATAAAGATTAAGCATGGATGAGACTCAATTTTTCTTCTCTTGTAAGTTTTTTGATACTATGCTCTCTTTTAGAGGCACTGCTTCTATCTTCTAGTTTCTCTTTGTACATCAACTTCACAGGTCGTCTATGTTTCGTGTATTTTGCACCCTTTACAGAGTTATTATGTTCTTCAAGGCGTCTTTGTACATCTGTTGCTATGCCTGTGTATAAAGTTTTATCACTACACTCAACAATATAAACATAATAGGACATAAAAACATCTCCAAGCAGTTGAATAATTAATTTATTGTACTATAATATGCGCCTAAAAGGATTCATCTTGGCATTAAATTTAGAAAACACTTTAGTTATAGGTATCTCCGCTACAGCTCTTTTTAATCTCTCTCAAGCAGACAAACTTTTTAAAAAAGAGTACGAAAAGAATCCAGATAAAGCTATAGAAATCTATAGAAGCTATATGCTCGAAAATGAAAATATTGCTTTAAGTGAAGGCATTGGTTTTGACTTCATAAAAGCTCTGTTGGATTTAAATAGATTTCAAAAAGAGGGTGAAGCACCTTTAGTGGAAGTTGTAGTTATGTCTCGAAATTCTCCTGACACAGGAGTTCGTGTACTCAATACAATCAGAGAACTCTCCCTAGAGATAACCCGTTCTGCATTTACAGCAGGCGAATCAAGTGCTGACTATCTTGAAGCCTTTGATGTAGATCTTTTCCTCACAACCAATGAAGAGGATGCACAAAAAGTTATTGACAACAAAGTGTGTGCTTCAGCAGTTCTCTCAACACCACCTGAGTATAAATGCGACATACCTCAAGGACAGCTCAGAATTGCCTTTGATGGGGATGCTGTACTCTTTGATGAGTCGAGTGAATTGGTCTATAAAGAGCAAGGGATGAAAGCATTTCATGAGAACGAACATAAATCACAAAATATACCTATGAATGAAGGTCCTTTTGCTTCATTTTTAAAAAAACTTGCAAAACTGCAAAATAGACTTCCTATGAAGATGGAGTTTTCTCCTATTAGGATTGCTATTGTTACAGCTAGAAACAGTCCATCAGATTTGAGAGTTATAAAGACACTAAGATACTGGGGTGTTTATGTGGATGAGGCTTTTTTTCTTGGAGGAATCGAAAAGAGTAAAATATTGCAATCCTTTAAAGCCCATATCTTTTTTGATGACCAAGATGTTCATTTAAAAACTTCTTCTTTAGTCGTCCCTTCTGGCAAAGTTTTATATCCTTCTGACTCAAAGTTACATCAACATCTTAAAAAATAGAACCTTACATTATAAAATCTTATTTTACTATTGTAAATAACAAAAAGTTATATTATAATCCCAGCCAACATATCACAAATTAATTACTATTTTTTGATAAAGGGGAAGTTATTATGCTAAAAGAGAGAGTTATTATTGTTGAAGATGATGAGATTACAGCACTTAATCTCAAGCTTTCACTTGAAAAACATGGCTATAGAGTAGAAGCGATATCCACTAGTGTAGATGATGCAAAAAAGAGCATTAATAAATATAAACCAGAGATTATGATCATAGATATATCACTTCAAGAGACTAATGACGGCATTGAACTTGCCAAAGTTATTCGTAAAAAACACAATATCCCATTTATTTTTTTAACCTCTTATAGTGATAATGAGATAATTGCACAAGCCAAACTTACTGAACCTTATGGCTATATTGTAAAACCTTTTAACCCTAATTCTCTCCATGCAACGATTCAAATGGCTCTTTTTAAATATGCAGCTGAGAATGAGAGAAAAAATGACATTACAGCACTTAAAGTAGACAAACTAAACCTTGAAAAGTTACTTTTTTCAAAACGACCTTCTAATAAACCTATCGTACCTTTTGGAGAGGAGTACCACCTTGACATAAGTATCTGTGAAACTTTTTATAAAGGTAAAAAAATTAAACTCACAAAAAAAGAGAATGCTTTTTTACGACTTCTTGTAGCGCAACTTGGTATAGTTGTCACTTTTGAACAAGCAATGAATTATGTCTGGGAAGAGAATGGAACGACTGAGAACAGTGTGAGAACATTAGTTTGGAGATTGAGAAATAAACTTGAGACTGATATTATTAAAAATGCTTCAGGCATAGGTTATTACATAGAAGAGTAAGGAACAACCCCTCAAGCACATCAGGAGACATAGATTTCTTGGATTCTTGACTGAATAATCTCAAAAACACTTTCATAATCATAATCACTCTTTTTTTCTTTTGCCATCATCTCCATTTCACCCGCTTTATCTTGCAAAACTTCTATTCTAAAATTTCCACTCGAACCTTTTATACTGTGTGCCAATAATGCTATCTTTTTGTAGTTTTTACTCTCTATATATGCTTTTAACTCTGGCAATAAACTTAGCATTTTTTTAATATAAAGATTGATGAGCATTACTAAATCATCTTCATCTAACAAAAGTTCTTCAGTTAATTTTTTTGTATCTAGTCCAACAATCTTATGTCCTGAAGATGCTTGTACACTCTCTTCTAAAGTAGCGGAGCTATCCTCTTTTAAATATGTTTTAAAAACTCTTTCAAGCTCTTTTAAAACAATCGGTTTTCCTAAAAAGGAGTCAAAACCACTTTTTAGTCCTCTCTCTTTTGCTCCCTTTATTACATTTGCCGTTAAGGCAGATACAGGAGTGTGTCGTAACCCTTTTATCTTCTCATATTTTAAAATTTCAACTACAGCTTTGTTTCCATCCATGATTGGCATCTGCTCATCCATCAAAATTAAGTCATAGTGATTTAATTTATAGATTTCAACAGCTTCATATCCATTTTCAACGACATCAAAAGTAAGCCCATATTTTGCTAAAATGATTTTTATAAGTTCTTGATTTGCCTCATTATCCTCAGCGACAAGAATATGTCCTATAAATTTTATATTTTGCTTCTTTAAGTGAGGCAAGTAAGAATCAGGGTTTAAAAGTTCACTAAAGCTCGCTTTGATTTTTGAACAGTAAAGAGGAAAACACATCGTCGATATATGCTGATGTTTATCATAATAATCACTCTGCTTATTCATTAAAGCTATAAATTTTTTATCTGATTTTATGATTTTGTTTTTAAGTTCTTTAGTTAACTCTGCATCTACAAAGATTGCTATATCAAACGAAACATCCAATGAGTCAACAATCTCAATCTGCATTCCAAAGATATTTGCATATTTCAAAAAGGAGTCATGCTCAAAGAGTCTCTTCTTCTCTTTTGAGTAGATGACAATTTTTAGTGAGGTAAAGGCACTCATATCTTCTAGTAAAGGGCACATAGTATCAAGTATCTCTACAGGAATCTCTACCCAAAATTTACTTCCCTTGCCAAGGGTTGATTCTACTTTTATATGCCCATTCATATGCTTTGTTAATTGATGAGAGATAGAGAGTCCGAGTCCTGTACCATCAGAATCTTTGAGTCCATTATCTTGTGCTTGGGCAAATGCTACAAATATATTTTCTATATTTTCCTTAGATATACCTTTTCCGTTGTCCGTCACACTAATATAGAGTATATTCTCTTTACAGCGGACTTCTACACTGATGATTCCACCATAAGGAGTGAACTTAATTGCATTACTTAAAAAATTTGATAGTATCTGCTTGATTCTAAGTGCATCTGCATATATCTCTTTTGGGATTTCAGGATCCATAAATGATGTGATTGTAATATTTTTACTGCTTGCACTTGCAACAAAAAGCTCCATCGTATGACTTAACTCATCATGCACAGAAAAAGTTTTTGGCTCGATTGTGAACTCTCCGCTACGAAGCTTGGAAAAGTCTAAAATATCATTGATGATGGTTAATAGATTTTCACCACTATTTAAAATAATATCCAGATAACTTCTATGCTTTTTAGAGACACTCTCATCCAAAAGAAGAGTCACAAAACCTAAAATTGCATTAAGTGGTGTTCGAATCTCATGAGACATGTTAGATAAAAAATACTCTTTAGCCTGTGAAGCATGTAATGCTTTTGTCTTTGCATCCACTAAAGTAGTAATATCATAGGCGATAAACATATACTCTGCAACATTCTCTTGCGGGTCATGTATCTCAACAATAGTAGTGTCAACGTAAAAATAGTCTCCATTTTTTTTACGGTTTTTCAGTTTTCCCTTATAAAACTTTTTATTTTTCAACTCTATAAAAATATCGTCTATAGCATTTTTGGACATATCCTCATGTCGAAATATGTCATACTGTTTTCCTATCAGTTCACTCTCAGAGTATCCACAAAGTTCCACTAACTTATGGTTCACATAAATGAGAGTTCCATTTAAGTTAGTTTTAGCAATTAATGCACTCGCATCAAGTGCTTTTTTATATTCACTTAAAAGTTTTGTATTTCTATTTATCTCTTGCTCTTTTTGAAAAATAGTATCTGTATAGTATCTGAGAATACCTCTAAAATTTTTATCAAAAATATAGGAGATTTCATCAAAAAGTTCTTTAGAGTCTATCTTTATTTCATAACTGAAGTGAATCATGGAACGACGGAAATGACTGCAAATCTCAAACAGCTCATCTGCAGTGATTTTACTATGTTTAAAATAGCTCAAAAGAGTGTGCATGATAGGACAATCTCCTACTTCAGCTTCACAAGAGATTACATCCATAAAATAGTCAAAAACTCCGTCAGCATAATCATGTAAAAACTTATCTGCATCTATCTTATGCTGAAGTAAAATTTCCTTTGGGGAGGCATAGGACAACCAGTCATGCAGTATCTTCTCTTTTGAGAGTTCAAAAAGTTTTTGATTTTGCGTTAAATGTGGGGTTTTATATTTCATATTTATTCTTATAAAGGATTCACCAAAAAGTAGGATAGGAGCATAAGCAATGTTAACTTAACTAAAGCTAAAAAAGTGGTTCCAATGATATTTCCTATTTGACAACTTGTACATGAAGTATATTTTTTACCTTCATATTGCGCATAAAAAAAGTAGACTATATTGACTCCAACTACAGCGTAGGAAGTGTAAAGTTGATATTTCCACATGCCAAGAAGAGTCTCTTGCGTACTGATAAACAAAGAGACAACAAGTGTCAGAGCAATAGTTATCATTAAGATATTGGAGAGTTTTACCAGATAATCTCTTCTAAATGTAGTCGGACAGCTTTCAGGTATCGCTATATTAGAGCCATACTCTAATTTTTTCTCAAAAATTGCTTTTTCACTTTTAGATAATTTACTTAAAAAAGTAGCTCCAAAAGTATAATCTATCTTTCTTTGGAGTAAAACTGCAAATGCACCCTCTGCTTTTAAATATTGCTGTTTGGATTCTCTATCTTGATAGACGATACTAATATTGTCATATCTTGTCACTTCCGCTGTCAGTCCTGCAAAATAGGCTGTAGATTCTATTGTCGTGATTTTTCCATTTGTACTTATAAGTCTAGGGTTTATAAGTTCTAAAAAACTTCCATCCTCTTTTTTAATGACTACAACATTAAAATAGCTTCCTATCTGATATGCCGCAAGTCCATCCATGCCATTTTCATTGATACTCTCTTTTAAATCATCTATTAAAGAGAAAAGCTCTTCATTAAACAATCTAACATCAGTCGCATATTCAACACTTGGTGGCGTAGGATAGGTAATAACCTCTTTTATCATTGCAATACCTTTGTTAAAAAATAGGATGAGAGTCTTAAGAAAAGAAGGATCTGAGATATTCTTAGATCCTTGTCACGCGTGCGTTAGTGGCTTTTACTTACGACAACTAACATTTTAATATTGATTACAATAAATCTTATTGCTTGCCAAACAACACACGTTCTTATCCATTTTGCAAATGGACCAGGTGTCATTGTTGTAAAGTTTTGACTATACGCTTTGATGTTCGCTTCTTCTTTTTTTCCAGCCATTGTTTTTCCTTTATTTCTTTTTTTGTTTTTTACTATTCTGGGATTAATGTCCAGCCAGCTTTTAGCTTCGCTTTCCATATAAACAGGTGATGTAAAATATGTTTAATCCAGTGACCTGCAAGACCGATTTCACCAAAAGTGTAATCTGTATCACGACCAGTACCTGGATACTTCTCAAAGTCTGGGACAACAGGATAGATTGTCATTGCAGCAGCAGTACCATCAAATAAACCCTTTCCAGCAGAAGCAACACAAGCCGCACCCATATGCGCCATAGAAGCTTCATGTAATGGAGCCTCTGAACCCTTGAGGATTCTGTCACAAATGCTATGCGCAACAGCTTTACCGATGATTCCCGATGGCATACCAGTTCTTGGAGGAGTTGGACTGATTGGAGTACCATTTGGAGAACTCATTGGTTTAGAGATTGGATGTGGCGGTGCAAATGCGATTCCACATGCAAACATATTTGCATAGGTTGGATTTTGATATGTTGAAGGCCAGTCACTCGCTTTCCAGTTTTCATAACTGCCAGCCGCATAGTTGGCATCGACTTTCATAAAACCATTTGGAGCAAAAACAGTCGCTGTAATATCTTCACCAGCTTTGTCATACGCTTTTAAACCAACGCCAGCGAATGGAGGGATAAGCATAGAAAAGTCAAACTCCTCTTCACCCATAGTTCCATCAAGTAACTCATAGTGTGCTTTGCCTGACTCTACTTTGTTTACGTGCGCACCGATAATCCATTCAACACCACGCTCAGTAAAAAGAGACTCTGCAAAGATTTTAGAACTTACAGCGTAACCCATAGTTTTCATATGAAGTCCACCAACACCAAAGTCGCCAAGGAAGGATTCATTTGAAATCCACTTGATATCCGCCATATCACGAACACCCGCTTTTCTTACTTCATGCTCTATATTGAAAATATACTCAAATGCAGCACCTTGACAAGTACACATACCATGTCCAGTACCGATGAGGAATTTTTGACGTTCTCCAGCTTTCATCTTTTCAATAGCTTTTTCTAGCTCAGTTGCAGCATGCGAAGCGTGATCTGCTGTACAAACTGAAACAGTAAACTCACCTAAACCATTTGCATCCCCTAGACCTGGAGTCGCAGCAAAGTTCAGCTTTGGTCCTGTTGCGTTGATGAGATAATCGTACTCTATATTTTCACTTTGACCAAGTCTAGCTTCGTCTGTAAACTCGACTGTCACAAAAGGTTTTTCAATTGAATCGCTTCCTTCAGGATTGATAGAGACTGCTTTTGCTTGCTTATATGTGATACCTGCTTTAGCATAAACTGGAGCTAAATCAAAAGTAACCTCTTCTTTACTCATTTGACCAACACCAACCCATATATTCGATGGAATCCAATTCCACTTTGAGTTTGGAGTAACTACAACGACTTCGTGAGCTGAACCGAGCCATTCTGCCGCAAAAGTTGCTGCTGTATGACCTGAAACACCACCACCTAGAACAATTAATCTTGCCATATAATCTTCCTCTTTTTTAGTATTTAACAATCTTATCAAAAATATATCAAATTTCTATCATAAACTTATCTCAAGAAATTAGTTTTATTTTTCAAGAAAACTTAAGCAATAAAAAATGAAACTGCCTATTTTATGGAGTTTAATGGCGAATCAATCATCTATTTTAATAATCTTTTATTATTTTATTTATTATTTCGTAAACATTTTTAGAGAGAGAGTGTGTATTTTTTACACGTTCTAGCTCTTTTTTCATCACTATTTTATTCTCTTTGTTTAATTTTTCATATATTTTAAAAGATGAAGCAAGTCCCGAAGCCATTTGTGCATTGATTTTATCTATCTCAATTATCTTATCTGCTACAAAAGCATATCCCTTTGCATCTTTTGCATGAAAGTGTTTATAGTTTCTTGCAAAACCTCCGATAAGTGAGCGTACAAGATTAGGAACTTTCTCATCATACGCCTCATCTTTTTGCAGAGCGATAACTCTCTCTAGTGTTCCTTCTCTTGTTGAAGAGGAGAGAATTGCAAAATATTTATTCATCACTAAAGTATCATCTTTATAGCGATTATAAAAATCTTCTTGCGCTGACTTAGCAAACTCTGCGCTTCTATTTTCAAGTATTTCAAGAGCAACTACTCTATCTGTCATCGTTAAAGATTGCGCATACTGCTCTTTGACAAGTGCAATCACTTCTTCACTCTCCAAAGATGCTAAAAGCTTTAAACACGCATTTTTAACAGCTCTTCTGCCAATATTGAGACTATCAATAGCATCACACTTTGGCATGTGGAAATGTTTGTACATCTCTAAAAGCTTCTCTTTATGCACAGAGGCTAAATGTTTTTCAAGCTTCTCTTTCACCTCATAAAGTGGCTCAAAATCAATAACCTCTTCTCTTTGCATCAGTGTTGAGATAGATGGAAGTTCCAGCAACAAGGCTTTATACGAAAGGTCAATATCTAAGTCCAATATATGCCCATAAGAGTCCACAAATTCAGGGTCTATCTCAGCTCCACGCTTCATCGCTTCAAGTGTATGCACTGCAAAAGATTGCGCGGATTCATAACGTACAAAACTATTTTTATCATGCTTCATCAAAAATGGATAATCTGTCTGCTCTTGTTCTATGATAATTGGTGCGGAGAAATCTCTATTTATCGATAAAACTGGCTTGGATGTAAAACCATCAAAGCTAAAACGCTCCTCTTCCTCTTTTACTATCAGAACCTCAGAGACTAGCTCTTCACCCTTCTCATCTAAAAGAGCCATTTTGAGAGGATAATAGTAGGGCTTCTGTTCATCTCCATTTATGGCATGTGGAATTATCTGTTTAAGAGTTAGTGTATATGTGCCATTAGAGAAGTTCTCTTTGACATCTAACTTCGGAGTTGCATTTTGATGGTACCATCGCTCAAACTGGCTCAAATCCACGCCACTCGCCTCACTCATCGCCCATAAAAAATCTTTTGTAGTAACGGCTTGACCATCAAAAGTTTTAAAGTAAAGGTCTGTAGCTTTACGGTAGTTCTCTTCGCCCAAAAGAGTATGAATCATGCGAATCACTTCCGCACCCTTTTCATAGACTGTCGCTGTGTAGAAATTATTCATAGAGATATAAGACTCTGGTTGAATTGGGTGAGAAGTTGGGGAAGCATCTTCAACAAATTGTCGCTCTCTTAAAGATTTTACCTCTTCAATACGAATCACCTCTTTAGAGTTCAAATCCGCTGAAAAACATTGGTCACGAAAAACTGTCAAACCCTCTTTAAGTGTAAGCTGAAACCAGTCACGGCACGTAATACGGTTTCCTGTCCAGTTGTGAAAATACTCATGCGCGATAACACTCTGAATCCCCATAAAGTTTGCATCTGTCGCGACATCTTTATCTGCTAAAACATAGTGGGAGTTAAAAATATTCAGCCCCTTATTTTCCATTGCACCCATGTTAAAACTATCGACTGCAACGATATTATAAATCTCCAAGTCATACTCACGCCCATACTTCTCTTCATCCCAAGTCATGGACTCTTTAAGTGATTGCATAGCATGGAAACATTTAGACTCATTCCCTTTATCGCAGTAGATATTGAGCTCTACATGCGCACCGCTTGTAGTTGTAAATGTATCATTTACAGACCCTAAATCCCCAGCAACAAGCGCAAACAGATAAGATGGCTTTGGATGTGGATCTTCCCAAGTCACACTTATTCTGTTATCTTCTAGCTCTTTTGTCTCTTTTTTATTTCCATTACTCAACAAGATAGGATATTTTGTTTTATCGGCTACAACGACTGTTCTAAAGAGAGTCATCACATCTGGTCTATCTAGGTAAGGCGTGATTTTTCTAAAACCTTCAGGCTCATTTTGCGTACAAAAGATACTCCCAGATTTATAGAGTCCTTCTAACTCCGTATTGGCATGTGGAAATATTTTATTGACTATTTTAAGAGTAAAAGTGGAAGGCACATTGAAGATTTTCAGTTTCTCATCGCCATAGATATAGCGACCCTTTTTGAGTTGCAAGTCATTAATCCATAACTCTAAAAGCTCTAAATCTATTGCATCAAGTTCGATGTCACTCACGCTCGCATCTACTTTTTCAAATCTCATAACATTCGTTACAATGGTCTCTTCTTCGTATAAGTCAAAAAGGAGCGAAACATCTTTTATCGCAAACTCAGGCTTTTTGTAATCTTTTAGATAGATAGTTTTCATTTCACTCATAAAGCATCTCTTTTATTTTTTTGTAATCATAGCATAGTGGCAGAGAGATTAGCCAAAAGTGTAAAATGTAAAATGCTTCCTTAACCTGATTCTCATACTTTTAAAGATACTATTGAGATAACTAAGAGTTCAATAGAAAAAGGAGAAAAAATGCAAAAAAGTTTCAGAGTACTCAATGTAAAGTGTGGGGGATGTGCAAACACTATTAAAAAATCTTTGAAAGAGGAGTTTGGCGAAGTGGATGTGGATTTAAACTTTGAGCCTCGAATCGTTACGCTAGAGATAGAAGATGATGCCAAAGAGCTTCTCTTTCGCAAAAAGATGATGGCGCTTGGCTACCCTTTTGAAGATGAGAAGTTAGGCATGTTTACCAAAGGTGGTCTCAAAGCAAAAAGCTTTGTCTCATGTGCCATTGGCAAGATGGACTAAGCTCTATTTTCTATCCTCAAGATATAACTCTATAAATCCATCTATCAGAAAATTTATTGATTCAAGAGTCTCCACTAAAGGCTCTTGCGTATCTATCAAGTCATTGGAGAAGTAGGTAAAAGCGAGAGTCTCTATCTTCTCCTCTCTTTTACTCGTCACCTCTTCTGCTACTGCAACTTGAACATTGACCGCATAGCTTTTATCGACTTTTAGAGACTCTATCTTAATCATAAAAGTACTTGAATCTACTTTATCAAACACAATACCTACCGCTTTTAACTTCTTCATTGCCAAAGCTTTTATCTCGAGTTCTTGCTTCTTATCTATAAACTTAGTTTTATTGATAATATGGAGTCTCAGATTTTTAAGATTATCCGTTGTAAAAGGAGCCTGTGCAAAGAGTGAAGTACAAAACAGCAGCGTAAAAAGTATTTTTTTCATTATTGGAGCCTCTTGAATTTTGTCAGAGCTGTATCGAGTGTATCTCTGTATTCATCAATTTGAACATACCCTAAAGATTCAAAAATCTTACGCTCTTTGTTTGGCTCTATAAAATGAACAGTAGGAATTCTTGGGGAATAATAGAGTTTTGGATAGTTCTCTTTATCAAGATTTCTATCGACAATCACAGGGATAAAATTTTCTTGCACCTTGCGAGCGATTGATTCACGTTGGAGTGTCTTTCTCTCAAACTTTCTACACCAAGGGCAGTAGTCACCTACGAGGACAAGCATAATAGGTTTATTCTCTTTTTTTGCTTGGAGAAGTGCTGTGTCATAATCTCTGTAATAGGACATATTGGAGGCAAACTCATCTATTTGAGCGCAGAAGAGTGTAAGCGTGAGTGCGAAGAGTAAAACAAAAGATTTCATTCAATGACCTTAAATCTGAGATAGGGTTTGCATTATACCATTTTAGCTCCATGCCATTATGCTATAATCCTTACAAAAATTTACCTTAAAGATTTAAAGTTACCACAAGGGAGCAAAAGCATAGATGATTGGTATTGACCTTATAAAAACATCTCGTATGAGTCATTTGATGGAGAGGTTTGGAGAAAAAGCACTACAGAAATTTCTCTCATCGGATGAGATTGCACTTGTGAAAAACTATAAAACTGCTGCTGGATTTTGGGCTGTGAAAGAGGCAAGCTCAAAGGCATTGGGAGTTGGTATAGGCTCAGAGTGCAGTTTTCATGACATCATCATCACAAAAACTCCAAAAGGTGCACCTAAAGTAGAGTTTTCACCCTCAATACTCAAAACATTCAACATTGTAGCAACCAGTGCTTCCATCACACATGATGGAGAGTACGCTATCGCTGTGGTGGCGATTGAGCAATCACCCTCCACCGACAAAATCGAGTAGCTCTAAGCTATCTCCATCTTCGAGGACATGAGCCTCCCAAGCATCTTGTTTGACAATTTCCATATTTACAGCCGCAGCCATCACTTTACCAGTTAAAGACAACTCTTCAAGTGCCTCTGAGAGTGTTGCAGAAGCTTTAAACTCTCTTGTTTGACCATTTACTACTATTATCATTTTTTCTCTTTTTCATAGGATTTAAGTACATCTATTACAGATAAATTATTTTTAGCAACCGCAAAGTCAAAGGCTCTCGCACCCGACTTTGCTTTTAGGGTGTAGTCCGCCCCCATATTGAGTAGATACTCAACAATCTGAGGATTTCCGCTAAAGGCTGCTTGATGAAGAGGTGTAATCCCATCCTCATTTGCTAGATTTATATCTGCATTTGCAAGCAGTAAAAAAGTAATCAAACTTCTATTTTTCTTTTTTACCCCAAGAAGCAGAGGCGTATTGCCGTGGTTATCCTGCGCATTCACATCAGCACCACTCTCAAGAAGTAGCTGTGCCATCTTCAAGTCACGCTTTTTTATCGCAATATGAAGCGGTGTTAATCCCGCGGCATTTGCGACTTCTGTATCTGCTCCACTTTTGAGCAGTTTAGAAACTTCACTATACTTTTCATAATAGACTAAATCATGAAGAAGTGCTCTCCCATCTACTTCATCAGCAAATGAGTAGAGAGAGAAAAAGAGTAGAATAAAGAGTTTTAGCATACCAACCATCTTAAAATAAATTGAGCGTATTGTATCAATATTAGTTGAATAAACAAACTGAGATTTACTCCTCGTTTAAAACCTTTATTTTCATCAAAAGATTCTCCATACGCTTAAAATCAATATGAACGAGATAGAACTCTTTTGTTTTATCTAAGGATTTGTAGAGTCTAAAGCTATTGACTTCACCCAGATAATCAATATCAAACTCACTCTCTGCAGGCAGTTCATACGTTGAGATTTTTTTTAATGACTCGAGTCGATACAACTTCTTCTCTTTAACTATATATGTAACATAGGGGTTGTATCTTTTATGGATGGAGTGTGAACTTTGCAGAAAGACAAAATCCTCTTTTTTATCTCTGTTGTCTATTTTAGTTGTATTAAAAAGAGCTAGAGAAAAATCTAAATAGATAATTTTTTTTATGTTTTGAATATTGGTGATACTACTTAGCTCTCTTTTGAGCACTCTATTTGAGTCATTAAGCGCGGCATAACTCTTATACAAGAATAGCATCATAATAGATAAGATACTAATAGCGATAAGAAGTTCTATAAGCGTAAAGCCTTTTCTGCGAAGTCTCATTCTACTCTTAACCTAAGTAAAGAGGAGGAAGAGCCTTCTGCTTGTAAAATAGTTTTACCTATCTCCAAAACCATCTTTGAGTTTCCTTCAGCCTCTGTATCACCACTTTGCTCACTCAAATCTATCCGCTCTAGTTTTTGATAGAGCACTTTTGTTTTGCTATTTTTGAGCTCTCTTCTAAGCGTATCATCTAAATTAAAATCTCTTAGCAAATCATTCAGTGTTACATCTTTGTTTTGAAAACCATACTCTTTATTAGATATGAAAAAAGAGGTGTATTGCGTGATTGTCGTCTGTTTTTTAATATAAGAGAAGAGATGTGTATTATTTGAGAACATCTCTATGAGTGCCATAATAACGACTGAGATTATCATAACCGATACCATCACTTCTATCAGAGTAAAAGCTTCTTTGGCATGTGGAAATGTTTTTCTCATCTTATAAACCTATACGGATAGCTTCATCTAAGGATGTCTCTCCAGCAAGTAACATCTCTGAGAGTTGTGATGCTATTGTTTTTAGCCCCTCTTTTTGAAGAACTTCTAAAATACTATGTTCATCTGTAGAGGTTTTGAGTACATTTCTTAGAGCATCGTTCATAACCAACAACTCACCGATAGAGCGACGACCTGCATAGCCGCTATATCCACATGCTTTACATCCACATGCCTTATAGATTTTGGCACTGCTATCAAGGTTGTAATCCGTCGCAAACTCTTCTGCTATAGTATCCTCTTCTTTACACTCATCACAAATAACACGCACTAGTCTTTGCGCCAAAACACCCAAAAGGGAAGAGGAGATAAGAAATGGTTCTATCCCCATGTCTGCAAGTCTTGAGATTGTTGCTGCTGCTGAGTTTGTATGGAGTGTTGAAAAAACCAAGTGTCCTGTGAGTGCAGCACGAACAGCAATATTTGCTGTCTCCTCATCACGGATCTCCCCTATCATAATGACATCTGGATCTTGACGTAAAATAGAGCGAAGTGCGGAGGCAAAGGTAAGCCCTACTTTCTCATTGACTTGAATCTGGGAGATACTCTCAGACTTATACTCCACTGGGTCTTCAACGGTGAGTAGGTTTTTATGAGGCTCTTCTACCTCTCTTAAAAAAGAGTGAAGCGATGTTGTTTTACCACTTCCTGTTGGTCCTGTAACAAGAATAATTCCATGCGATGAACGCAGAAGTTTTTTCACATCACCGATAAGAGAGCTGTTAAATCCGAGTTCACTTATCTGAGGTATCTGAGAGCTCTGCATAAGAAGTCTCATAACCACTCTCTCTCCATAAAAAGTAGGTAAAACCGAGACACGAATATCTAAAGTTTCTCCAGCGATTTTAATCTGCGTTCTCCCATCTTGAGGGATTCTCTTTTCAGAGATGTCAAGGTTAGAGATAACTTTGATACGACTTACAATGAGGTTAACGATTTTCTTATCTAAGTCTGCATTTTTGATAAGCATCCCATCGATTCTAAAGCGTACCTCCCCACGTTTTTCTTGAACTTCTATATGAATATCTGAGGCTCTTTTTTTAACAGCCTGATAAAAGAGTGCATTCACAAACTTGATAATCGGAGCAGACTCCTCAGAAGTTAAAATGTCAGAAGAGGTTCTTAAAAAGTCTGTTAAAGAGATATCCTCTTCACTCTCCTCAGCAGAATCTTCTTGCATACTCTCCATTGTTTTATCTGTGCGGAGTTCTAAAAACCTGTTATAGAGCATGTCATAAGAGTCTTCATCAAGCATCTTAAGTGGATATTTATCATCGAGTTTGCTATAGTAGTTTAACGCTTGCCCTAAATATCTCTCACAAATAAATGCACACACTTCACCCTCAAGTTCACTAAAGAGAAGAAAGTTTTTAACACTAATCTCTGTAGTTATATCCGAAGGTTCATAAACTTCGAGTTTTGTATTATGGATGGGTTCAAGGTTTAGCATTTTAGTTATTCTCTAGAGTTGTATCACTGCTGTTTGTCTTGATAACTTCACTCTTTTTAGAGTTTATAACAGTACCATCTCTCTCGATTTTCTCAAAAGTCTCTTTGTTATATGCGGCTTGGAGTTTTGAGAGTTCACCCAAATCTTTTTGAAGCTGTGAAAGTTTTTCACTCTTATCCATGATGTAGGGAGTTAAAATGAGAACTAAATTGTCCTGCTCATCTGTTGTTGAAGTAGATGAAAATAACCACTCTCCCAACCATGGAATGTCTCCTAAAAGAGGTACTTTATTCACAGAATCAAGCGTATAGCTTTTGACAAGTCCACCAATAATAATACTCTCACCATGACGAAGAATTGCTTGTGTTTTCACCTCTTGTTTAGAGGTTACAGGTTGACCTGTTGCATTATTGCTTCCATCATCCAAGATATTCTCTAGGATAGTTTCAACATCGAGCGTCACTTTATCACTTGAAGAGACACGAGGCTTTATCTTCAGAGTCAGACCAACATCTTCTCTCTTATAGCTGCTTGTAAGTCCTGAACCGACGGTTGTATTTGAGACAGTTCCTGTAGAGACAGAGATAGTCTTACCCACATAGATGGAGGACTCTTTGTTGTTGACACAGAGAATCGAAGGGTTAGAGATTGAAGTAGATGCCCCTTTTGTCTCTAAAAAATCTATAGCTGCTCCAAGTGCAAATCCTTGTGTTACACCTGTACCAATGATAGAGTTTTGCAGGGCAGACCCAACAATTCCCTGAACAGGAGTTCCTCCAAAATTTGAAGCAAAAGAGTAGAGTCCTTCAGAAGTTAAGCCAGCCCCGTCAAAGCCATACTTTACACCTATATCAGAAGAGTTATTTTTATTTATTTGAATGATTCTCGCTTGAACATAGACCTGATACTTCTCTTTGTCAAGTTCATCGATGATAAGTTTCATACCATTTACAACAGAGGGTTCTCCTATGACAATAATCGCATTAATCTCTTCACTTGCTGAGACATTTGGCTTCATTGCAGGATCTGTAAAAACTTGCTTTGAAATAATCTCATTTAAACTTGCTAAGACTGCTTTAGCATCCGAGTTTTTAAGTTCAAAAATATGCACGGTGTTATTAATACTCGACTCCACATCTAATTTACTCACAAGAAACTCTATCTTTTCAACATTCTCTTTTGTACCAACCACAATAAGTCCATTGATATTTTCATCGAAAATTATCTTTACAACCTGAGAAGCAACATTTACATTAAAGAGGGATTTCGCAATATCGGTCAATTTTATCTGTAATTTTTTGGCTTCTGTATGTTTGATTGGCAAAATTTTCACTATGGAGAAGTTGATTGTATCTATATCTTTAATCACCTTTTTGATAGTCTCTATGTTTTTTGGATAATCTGTAATCAACATAGAGTTACTCTCTTTCATCGTCATCAGTTTTGCAGTTTTAGAGATAAGATAGCGGATTTTCGCAGCTACAATATCTACATTTTCACCACTTACTTCTATCACCTGCGTCACCATCAAAGAGCCGTTAAGTTTTTTACCCTGTGTTGCTACTTTTACATTATATTTTGATGCATCTACAGAACGAACAATCTCATAGAGAGAATCATTTTGTATAAGTGTATACCCTTTTGACTCCAAAACAGAGACTAAAATACTTAGAAGTTCATCGTCATAAACGGGAGTTGTACTTATAAAGTTCACAGTTCCTACAATCTTATCGTTCATCAAAATATTTTTATTTGTAATCTTTGATGTTAGCTTGATAAAGTCATTTATCTCTAAATTGGAAAAGTTCACATTCACTTGCTCTCTTGCAGACAATACAAAAACAAAACTGCCAACTAAAAATAGTAATCTAATTAATCTCATATATCAACTCCATCTCGATGTTATTTCTAAGTATGACTATCTGCACACTCTTTAAATTATTTATATCTTTATATATATCTAAAGCGTCTTTATAGGACTTAATTCTGACATTATTAGCTCCAATAATCAAGTCCCCCTTTTTCAGTCCAAGATCATACATTTTAGATTTCTCATTGATTCGAATGACCCTAAACCCTTTAATCTCATTTCCATCTTTAACCTCATTAATCGCAATATCTTTCCATATCTGCTTAGGATTTTGAGCATAAAACTCTATGTCCTTGCGTGCAACATCTTTCTGCTTTTCTACCTGCGAGATATTTCCATAGAGTGCACTCTTAGGCAAATCAGGAACTTTAATGCTCTCCATTGCTAAAACATACTCTGCTCCAGCTTTGCTAAAAATAACTCTATCTACAAAAATCGTTTTTAAGATATAACCAGAAAAATTTTCGCCAACTGAGACTATGGATGTAGTTTGTGGAGAAGATTTCAAAGAGACTATAGCAAAACCTTTTGAATCTTTTCCATAAAGCCCTTTGAGTGTCATGTTTGTTATGCTTACACCACTTACTGATGCTTGTGCAGTGCTACTTCTATTTTGTGAATCATATAAAGCAGTGTTGAGCATATTTTTAAAATCAACTCTCTGATATTTTGGTTTATAATTATCTTGGACTTGAAGTTCTACTCCATCAGCTGGCAAGAACCACCAAAGAGCCAAAGAGAGAGTTTTGGCAATTGCTAAAAGTATCAAAAGCTTCGTAAAAACACTTAACATGATGGAGTTAGAAAGTTTTGACATATCTATACTCCCCATTTTGATCTCTTTGAAATGTTTGCAATGTGCTTTGATATTTTTGTAGCATCAAAGCTGAGGGCTTTAAAAGAAGTGTCACACTTCTCTCTAAAAGATTCACATCTGCATTCACTTCACCAAATGCACCAAGGGCATCCCCTGAGATTTTCAGAGGGTTGAATATAGTATATTTAATATCTGCACTCTCTATATGCAGAGGGACAAAAGAAGCAGCCATACTTGATAACTCAATATTTTGAATATGAAGTGCATTGTAAAGTAAGAAAACTTTTACATCTATCTCTTCAACTGAAGCACTCTCTATAGAGTCAAACGTAACTTCTGCATGTTTCACTTTTAGAGAAAAACCACTATCAACAACTTCCTCTTTAGAGAGAATAAGCCTCTTTTTTTGCAACTCTTGTTCTGCATAAAAATAGAGAGCTGCTTTAGGTAAGAAGTAGATAAGTGCTAATACAAAAAAGAGCATATAAGCGAAAAATTTCAATAGTTTTACCATTTTATCTCCATCTCTAAGCTTGCACTCTTTTCACTCAATCTTTTGATTTTTAATGAAGAGATATTATAGGCTCCATTCAAAACTTTTCCAAGTAAGAAGTTAAGCGCTGTAGAGTCCAGACTAGCAGAACTTAAAAACATGTTTGAACTCTGCACTTTTTGAGTGATATTCGCTGATTTCAAAGAAGCATGACTCAATAAAAGATTCATAGACTTTCTTATTCTCTCTTTATCTGAGTAACTCTCATTGAGAGCTTTCAACTCTGTCGAGACACTCAATGTCTCTTGATAAAGCGCTTTAGTTTGGCTCAGTTCCTCTTTTGCTCCACTGAGTTTAAACATAAAAAAGAGTAAGAGCATAATGAGTAAAGCTGCTACGTGAAGGGGATTTATACGATTCATAGTTCTATTTCCACATGCCAAATATTATTTTTAAGGTGAGAGCTAAATTTCATATTTTTGCTCTTAAACATATCTTTCATTGCTACTGCTCGAGCATTTTGCATCCCACTAAACTCAGCCATTAGTCGCTTCCCCTTAACTCCAACAAAAGAGAGTGACTCCTCTTTTTGCAAACTTAAAGAGAGAAGCGTTGAGATAGTTTCCCTTAAGGTGCTTTGAGTAGAGTGTATCTCCTGCTGTTTTTTTAACATGGAGCGATTTTGCATCATCGTTGCTTTGAGACCATTTTTTTGAAAAAGTTCCTCTTTAAGTGCTGAAGTCGTCGCTATTTTTTGCAAGGTCATAAAGTACTCAGCCCCTACAATCCCTATGAGCAAAATCAGAAGCGTTGCTATGGTATAGAGAGCTTTATCATTTACAATATGTCCAAACTGCTTGAGTGTTATACTATTTTTTGAAAGAGAGATTGTACTCAAATCCAAATCTCTACTCTCACTGACCCAATCACTAGGAACAAGGACTAATAAATCATCCTGCTGATAGAGCGATTTAGAGTCATTGATTTTGATAGCTGCATCTCCCTCAGGAAACTCACTTTGAGCAAAATTGACACTATTTACCTCTGCTAAAGAGATACCTTTGGAAGTGAGCGTGTCAAGGATAAGTTTATCCTCATACGCAAATATATAAAAATACTCTCCACTCTTATAAGCACTGTAACTATAGACTCCCTCAGGAAGTGTATCTTCAAAAAGAGAGGGAAGGAGCGCTTTTACATCTCTAAGATATTTTACAGGAAGCTGAACTTTTTTGACCCAATAGAGCGCAGGTGATAAAATCACATTCACACGCTCATTTATTTGGAAATTCTCACAATGAGGATCCAAAAAGATTGTATCCATCTGCTTATTAAATTTCATAAACAAAATTAGACCCTTTTTTTGATTGTATATTGTATTCAAATCTCAGATTTGAACTTATATTTTTTTCAGTTATAGCTATATTTACTTCTATATGCGGTTCGAAAAAACTTGTTTTAAAATGAGAGAGAGAACTATTCTCATCACTGTTTAAACCTAAATCTGCAACCGAGGAGTATGTTCCGCCACTCAACTGTAGCATCTGCGCTCTCTCTTCATCACAACCAAGTAAAACTTCCCACACTTGTGCTGTTGCATAGTTCAAGTCGATAGAGCTATTACTCTCTTTTGAGGTATAAAATAGCTCTTGCATCTCTATGCTTTTCAAACTTTCATCTTCATAACTTCTCATAAAAGAGTCATTGAGCTCCTCAAGATGTTTATCTGAGGTTATATAATCTCTAAAAAGAGAAGGTTTATGCGTGAAAATATCTGTATTATAGGACATATCTTCTTTAATTCCACCTACTGCGTCTGCTAAAATATCCGCATATTGCGTATTTACCATCTTCTTTATCAAAAAACTTTTAAAAATATTTAAACGAGTTGTATCTGTAAATATATTTGGATTTATCTTCGCTCTTGCACTTTTTATCTCGATAAGAATACGCATTCCATTACTTTGAAATGGAATAATTGAAGATTCAGCCAAAAAGATTGCCAAACCTTCTTGCGAATTTACCCGTGCTAAATCAGGAGAATCTCGAAGAATCTTCAATACATCTTCTAAAATCATCGAAGTTTGGAGTGCGAATTGTTCACTCTGCATACTTTTAGAGCCAGTTGCAACATACTTTAAAGAGATGCCTAAACTCACACTAATAGCCATGATAAAAAAAACAGTGATAAGAAGTGCTATGGCGCGTTTTTTAAACATCTACTTAATACTCATAGAGAAGATTGGTAAGAGCATAGCCGCAACGATAAAACCTATAGTTCCACCTACAAAAAGCATCAAAGAAGGTTCAAGCAGCGTTAAAAGTGTGGAGATTTTATCACGGTTCTCTTCAAAATAGAGCTCAGAGATATTGGTCAGTACACTCTCCACTTCGGAGGTCTCTTCCCCTAGTGCGATTGATTGAATAAAAGCATAATCTATCTTGTTCTTCTCTTCATTTAAAGCTTGTGAGAGCAACTTCCCTTCAACGACTTTTTTTGAAGCATGAACAAAAATCTCTTTTAAGACCAAGTTATTTAAAATATTTGTGCTCAGATTGATAGTCTGAACAAAAGGAACACCTGAACGTGTAAGGAGTGAAGCGATGTAGGAAAATCTTGCAAGTTCACTCTTTTGGATGATGCTTCCAAAAAGAGGGAGTTTTAAAAGTAACTTGTGCACAAAATAGGCAAAGGAGTAACTCTGTTTCATTAAAACCATAAACACAACTATCATGAGTGTTCCAACACCGAGTATGGTTGTGAAGTTATGATTGAAAAAATCACCTAAAGCAATTACAACGATTGTCGGCGTTGGCAATTTTTGATCCATACTTTCAAAGATTCCTGTGATTTGAGGAACAACAAAAGAGAGCATAAAAGATATCATTAAAAGAGAGACGACTATCATAAAAGTAGGATATGCAAAGGCTGACTTTATCTCTTTGTTTATCTTCTCTTGCTCTTTTAAAAATCTTGATAACTCCAAGAGAACCTCATCCAAAGCACCACTACTTTGACTCACTTTGATAGAGTGTTTAAAAAATTCTGGAAGTGTGACAACACTTTGTGTCTCAAGTGCAGTATAAAAATCTTTTCCTTCGTCAAGATAGGTACTCACAGCTGTTAAAAAAAGTCTGATTTTTTTGTTGTTCGCATAGTGTGTCTCTATTATTTTCAGGGCAGAGACTATCGTGATTCCAGAGCGGATATACATCGACAACTCTCTTGAGAGTGAAGATAAATCTTTCGCAGAGATTTTATACTTTCTTGTAAAGTTTAGGTTATCAAAAAGAGATGCTGAGTCCTCTGAGAGAGTTTCATAGATAATATGTTTCGTTTTTAGTTTACTCTTTGCCTCGGCGAGAGATGTCGCCTCAACTTTGTCTTTAATCCTCTTTCCATGGCTGTCGATGCCTTTAAATTTAAAAATCATCGTTTCACTTCTTCTTCAAGCTCTCTTTTAAAGCGAACTGCCTCTTCAAGCGAGTCGTATTGAAGGGTTTGCGTAAGGTAAGGGGTAAAATCATAAACACGGTTTTTAAATGCAATAATCACCTGATCTCCTACTCCACTTTTATCTATTTCATAAGAGAAGCAAACCCTCTCTTGAACATTATCGAGATTAAAATAGACCTCTTTTTGCTTCTCTACTGTGCCATATGCAGACTCATATCTATAACTCTTCACACTCTCATCCAAGAAATCTTCTACATTGGCAACTTTCTCATTATCAGCCAAAATATCACAATTTGAGCAATCATCAAGACAGAGTAGCTTCACTCGCTTCGCATCCGAAAATGAGAGCAGATACTCTTTGAGCGTTAAGAGAGTGAGCTTCTCTTTTGGGTCACTAAGTTTGTTCATATTTGTAATTGCAAGCGTATAGACAACCCCTATGATTACAATAACAATAAGTAATTCAATAAGGGAGAACGCTCTTTTTTGCAACTTCTATTTACACTCGCTCATCTTAATATCTACGCCTTCATCTTTGCCACCCTCTTTTTTATCTGCACCTAAAGAGATGATTTCAATCGTGCCATCTTCATTGATGTAGATAAAGTTATTTCCCCATGAGTCTTTAGGTAGTTTAGAGTCTTTAAAATAACCACTTGTCGAGTAGTTTGAGTACTTCTCTTCATCTGGATTTTTTACTAAGGCTTCTAATCCCTCTTCTGTAGAAGGGTATGTGCTATTGTTAAGTTTAAACATATCCAACGCGCCATTGTAAATACTTTTCATCTGCACACAGACCAGATTTCTCTTCGCCTCTTCCCCTTTTCCTGTAAGACTCGGCATAACCATTGCCGCTAATAATCCCAAGATTACGATAACTATCATAAGTTCTATAAGAGAGAATGCTTTTCTTTTCATACATATTACCTTTTGTTTTTTAGATGTGTATTATAGTGTAAAAAAATTGTACTTTTATTAAGCATTCACTAAAGAAGCGGCGATAAAAGCTGCTCCACTTAATAAAGAGAGTTTAAACATAACGATTGCTACTAAAATTTTTGATGTTGATGGATTCATTTTCTCTTCCTTATATATTTTTGATAGTTGAATTATAAGAGAAGAGAATGAAGAAAAGATGAAGATAAAAAAAGATTTATAAGAGCATTAGCAGATACTCTTTTGCTCCATAATATTGAGTTCACTACAACTAAAACCAGCCTCTTTTCTTGCCTCAATATTTAAATTTTTTGCTCTTAAAAAACCTTGTGGATAGTAGTTGTTTATTATCTCAAAATAGATTTCATTAGAAACACCATTTTGATTACAAGCATAGTTGAACCAGATATTACCCTTTTTTACATGGGCAATCTCCTCATCCAAGATAAGAGTTAAAGCAGAGATAATGCTCTGTATCATCTCACTTTTTGGAAGTTTCTTTAGCTTTGTTAAAATCATAGGCGTAGCATCGAGTCCATTGGCTTCAAGGTAGCGTGGGACCACTGCCATTCTCTCGATGAGAGTCTCTGTTCTTTGCGAGGCTTCAAAAAGTGCGTTATGCACTGCAATATCTCCATACTTTGCACCGAGCTGTGTTAAAAGATTTTCAAGGAGTAAAAAGTGTCTTATCTCATCCTCGGCAACTTCAAGCCAATCATCATAATATTTTTTAGGCAAGCCCACAAATCTATAGGCTCCATCGAGTGCTAAATCGATTGCAGAGTACTCAATATGTGCAATCGCATGAAGGAGTGTAATCTGTCCCTGCTTCGTTGTTAAGTTACTTCTTTTTGGAACATCCTGAGGCGGAACAATTTGGCATGTGGAAATATAAGAGGGCTCTTCAAATTTTTTAGCTTTATATTCTGCTTCAAACTCCACATCCCCTGTTTTGTAGTGTTTGTAAAAAATACTAAACATCGCTATCTTTTTTGAGGAAGTTTCTGCTTCTAAGATTAATTCTAATTCGTGATAAAAATTCATAAATGTATGATAATTTAATAATGCTATAATCCCAATAAAAAGAGGCAATTATGACCATTAAAGTTCAAGCTATGGGTGATTACCAAACAAACTGTTACATTGCAACCATCGAGGGCAAAGATTTTATTATAGACCCAGGTGTAGATGCAACGAAATGGGTTTTAGAAAATGTAACAAACCCTGTCGCTATTTTAAATACACATGGGCATTTTGACCACGTCTGGTCCAATGATGAACTACAAAAAAAGCTTCATATTCCACTCTATACTCCAAAAGGAGATGTAATGCTACTTAGTGGTAGTGGATGGATGCCAGAGCTTCCACCTTCGACTCCTGATGTGGAGGTAGAACCAAACGAGGAGTTTGATTTTGATGGTGTTAAAGTCAAGTTTCGTCATTTTCCTGGGCATTGTCCTGGGTGTTCAACCATAGAGATTGGAGATGCCATGTTTAGTGGCGACTTCATTTTTGAGCGTTCTATCGGAAGATGTGATTTTCCTTACTCTAGCCCTGAGGATATGAAAGAGAGCCTCAAAAGATTTAAAGAGTTGGATTATGATAAAACAGTTTATCCTGGGCATGGCGGAAGCACCACGATTCAAGAAGAACAAAAATATTCTGACTACTGGATAAAAAATATTTAAGGATGAAACAGATGAAAGACCATTTTCAAAATAAAGCTAATAGTTGGGATGAAGGGAAAACAAGAGTAGAGGGTGCCAAAAATATAGCCCAAGCGATATGCAGTAAAATTGCACTCCACAAAGAGATGGAGATTATGGATTTTGGAACAGGGACAGGACTCTTAGGATTTGAAATCGCGCAGTTCACAAAAAAAGTTTATGGGGTCGATACCTCTGAGAGTATGCTTTTAAAACTAAAGGCGAAGAATACTCCTGAGTTGGCAATTGAGACATATTGCCAAGATATTGTTCTTCATCCTCTGGAGCAGACCTTTGATGGGATGGTAAGTTCTATGACGCTCCACCACATAGAAAATCTAGAACTCTTTTTTCAAACTTTATATAAAAACATTAAAAAAGATGGCTTTATTGCTATCGCTGATTTAGAGCTTGAAGATGGAACTTTTCATTCAGACAACACCGGAGTTTTTCACTTTGGTTTTGATGTAGAGGAGTTAAGTAAAATTGTTTTGGCATGTGGATTTAAAGATGTTGAGTTTGAAAACATCAACACCATAAAGAAACCAGATAAAGAGTTTGGAATTTTTTTATTAACAGCTAGAAAGTAGTTTTAACACTACTTTTATTGCTCTTCTTCAAGCAGTTTCAACTTTAAAACATGCCTCTCGGTAATCACAGTTTTAAACTCTCCCTCAAAAACTTTGATATGAAAAACATGCCCTGTAACATGCACGTTTCTTTTTCTTCCCTCTTTATGACGCACTTTTGCAACAAAGTTCACATCATCCCTCAGTTTTACAGGAGATAAAAACTGGCACTCACTTCCGACTAAAACAACATTTCTCTCATTGACTGCTACCATTGCGGCAAAATCGGCTGCACTAAATATAAACCCGCCGTGAATAAGCCCTTGGTCATCTGCAAGCATCTCTTCGGAAGTGCTCAGTCTTGTTTCAACATAACCATTTTCCATCTTTAGAATCTCACCATTTAAATAACGGTTTATCTTCTCATGCGTTTTGAGGACAACCTCATCTTTCTCATCTTCTCTATAATCGTTCAGTTCTAACTCATCATCTATCTCTTCGCTCATTTCTTCTCCTTTATCAATTTCACATAGACTCTTTTAGGAGCTGGATACCCTTCGACTGTCTTTGTCACGTCCTCTTTATCTAAAAAATCTTCTAAGGATTGCCCCTCTATCCACTCCGTTTTTCTCTGTTCTTCTGCATCCGTTGTAGAGCTCTCTAACAGCTCAAAACTACTAAAACCAGCCCTTAAACACCAGTTTTTAAGAGCGTTTATCGTCGGTACAAAATAGATATTTGGTATCTTTGAGTATGAAGATGCAGGACAAAGTGCCATCTCCTCCTCGCCTTCAATATAAAAAGTATCTAAGAAGACTTCCCCCTGATTCTCTAAACCACGGTAAAGAGACTTTAACATTGCAACTGGATCACTTCGATGATAAAGCACGCCCAAACAAAAGATAGTATCGAACTTCTCTTCATAAAACTCTAAATGTTCTACACCCAAAAGTTCATATACTATTTTACTTTTTACAAAATGATTTATAAAATCAAACTGCGTCTTATAGAGTGCAGAGGGATCAAAACCGACTAAAGATTCAGGATTGTCCTCTTGCATTCGAAACAAGTAATAACCATTGTTGCACCCTATATCGGCAACTCGCTTATCTTTTAAATTAAAATGTGGGCGAAGAAGATTGTATTTTATGTTACTTCTCCACTCTGAATCTATAAAAGTGTTGCAAACTTCAAAGGGTCCTTTACGCCATGGCATCATAAGTTTTGCGACCTCTTTGATATGCACTTCATCTATGCCCTCTGCACTTATCTTAAGAACATCGCCTAATTCCACATGCCAAGAAGTTTCAGGTAAAGTGCAAAGTGCTTCTCTGAGTGGTGCGATATTTTTCCAATGCATCCACTTTTCTCGTTCTTTTCTCACTGTTTCTAAATTCATTTTATGCGTTCTTCACCTTAATTTTATTATAATTGTATCTAAAATAGCAGAGGATATAAGTTTATGAGATTAGAGAAAAAAGCGACCGTTGTTTCAACCTCTATTGCGGGCTTGCTTGTAATCATGAAACTGACTGTTGGAATTTTCAGTGGTTCTGTTGCCGTTCTTGCCTCTGCAATTGACTCATTTTTAGATTTAACTGTTTCACTTTTTAACTATTTTGCCCTTAATACAGCAGAGAAAGACCCTGATGACCAGTTTCACTTTGGACGAAGCAAGATAGAACCTCTTGCAGCAGTTATTGAGGGAACGGTTATCTCCCTCTCAGCTATCTTTATCTTCTATGAAGCACTCTCTAAAATCACCCATCCACAGCCATTGGAATATATGACTGCTAGTGTTTGGGTCATGGTAGCCTCTTTTATCATTACAGGCTTTTTAGTCTATTTTCTTAATTATGTTGCTAAAAAAACAAGAAACATGGTTATTAAAGCAGATGCCCTACACTATAAAACAGACCTCTATTCAAATGGTGCAATCCTTCTTGCCCTTGGACTTATCTCTTATACTGGGGAGCAGTTGATTGACCCTATTTTAGGTGTTGGTATTGCCATTTATATGATTTATTCCGCCTTTCCTATTATTAAAGAGGGAATTTTAATGCTTTTAGATGCTTCGATTCATGAAGAGCATTTAAATGAAATAATTAAAATTATCAAAAGTGAACCAGCGATTACCGCCTATCATGATTTAAAAACAAGAGAGGCAGGTTCCCATATCTTCATCTCCGTACATGCAGTTTTTAATGTCAGCATTTCACTCTATGATGCGCATCTGATTTCTGATAAGGTTGAAGCAAAACTTAGAACTCTCTTTGAGGGTAAAATGCTTCACATACTTATACATATGGATCCTTATGATGATTCAGAGATAAATCATTATGAAGATGCATATTAGGTATAATTCTTTAAGCAAACTCTAACAACAAAGGAAAACAATGAAACTCTTACACTCAATGGCACTTCTAACACTCACAACTACTCTCTTAATGGCAACACCAGGGGACGAGCAGGAGAAGCATATTCAAAGAACTGTAGACCTTGGCAAGAGCAGTGCAACACTGCTTTTACAGACACTAGGTAAAAACATGAAAGCGAACATGAAAAGTGGTGGTGTGATGAATGCCCTAAACTTTTGTTCACAAGAGGCGTTTACACTTACAGACAAAGTCAATACACAGCTAGAAAAAGGTGTAGAAGTAAAGCGTATCAGTCTCAAGTACCGCAATCCTGCGAATGCACCACAAGGCAATGAGATAAAGATTTTAAACTCATTTGAAAATTTAAAAAATGAGAATGTTATTTTACCAAAGTTTCTAGTGGAGTATGTAGATGCAAGCACCTACAAATATTACCAGCCTATCGTTATTGACAATGCAGTATGTCTAAAATGTCATGGCAATGTAAGTGAAAATCCAGAGCTTCAAAAAGCTATCGCTGAGAAGTACCCGATGGATAAAGCAACTGGATATAAAATGAATGATGTACGCGGAGCAGTTGTTGTCACTGTAAAGCACTAAATCTCTTCATCTATTTCCACATGCCAAGAGCATGTGGAATCTCTCACTCTTAACCTACACTTTTACCAGATATGATCTATATATTTATAAAAATGGTGTTGTATAGTTAAAGTTTTTCTTTTGTACTCTCTTTTACTAATAGTTTCATCTTCAAAATATACAAAATGTCTACATTCATCTTGTACTGTTTGTTCAAAAATTGGTTTAGTTAGTTTCATAAATGTATTGAGTGTCATTGTTTGATCTACTAATTTATCTAAGTTTGGAAGACCTTTAGTCAACTCTTCTATCCCATCTTGCCAACCAAGTTGCACATACATATTATCATCTCTTAAATAGAGTTTAAAGAGGTACATTGTAGTGCCTTCATTATCAAGCAAACAAGGTAAGTGTACTACTCCATTTTTTTCTATCTTTTTTTGTAAATACTTTATCTTATTTTTAAGATCTGCTATCTCTTTATTAGAGTTTATAGCAACACTATCTTTTGGTAAACTATTTATTGGTTTATCAATTTTTTCTAAAATAGTATCTATATCCTTTATTTTATCCTCTAAATCTTTTTGTTCATTTAATCTATTTATCACAAAATTCAGTTCAGAGATATTTGTATTTTCTTCAGGTGTTGAATATAAGTTTGAATACAAATCACCTAATTGTTCTGGTGTTGGCACATCTTTTATATTAAATTTATCAAGCGTTGAGCGAATATCTTTATCTGGTTTTAAATTTGGTTGTTCCATTTTATCTTCGAGATATTTTATAGCCTTATCAATATCTTTATTTAGAGTAGGTTTGCTGCTTTTATTACTTGAAAGTTGATTTTCAATCTTTTGTATCTCTTTGATACCATCTAAAGCATCCTTCAATTTATATCTATAAACTTTTTCACTAGGAGTATTCAGATCTTTTATATTACTGTTTTTTATATTTTCTAAATTATCTAGTGCTTTTTCAATCTTCTCTTTATTGATACTTGGATCTTTTAATACACTCCCTTCATTAATCTGTTTTTCTAGCGCTTTAATCTGCTCTTTTAACTCTTTATCTTGATTCATTGGGTTTAGGCTCTTGTTCAACTCTTTTTTTAAGTTATTGATTTGGTCTTCTAATGGTTTATTGGTTTGGTCTAGTTTTTGTAAGATATCTTTTGTATTTGGGTCGTATTTTCCTGTTGTATCATTTTTTATCTTTTGTAGGTTATCGAGTGCTTTTTGAAGATTATTTGCGCCTGTGTTGTTCAACTCTTTTTTTAAGTTATTGATTTGATCTTCTAATGGTTTATTGGTTTGGTCTAATTTTTGTAAGATATCTTTTGTATTTGGGTCGTATTTTCCTGTTGTGTCATTTTTTATCTTTTGTAGGTTGTCGAGTGCTTTTTGAAGATTATTTGCGCCTGTTTTATCCAACTCTCTTTTTAAGTTATTGATTTGATCTTCTAATGGTTTATTACTCTGCTCTGGTTTTTGTAATATATCTTTTGTATTTGGGTCGTATTTTCCTGTTGTGTCATTTTTTATCTTCTGTAGGTTATCGAGTGCTTTTTGAAGATTGCTTATATCTACTATATATTTTGGTGCATTTAAATTATTTGCTAACTCTCTTTTTAACTTTTCTATCTCAAGTAATAATTTTTGATTTTCTAAGGTTCTTTTTAATGCCTCTATTTGATTCTCAATTGGCTGATTATTTTGTTTTAAATGTTCCAAAATAGCTTTTGTATTATTGTTATAATTAATTTCTAAATTGTGATTCTTACTCAACAAGCTTTTATCAAATTTTTTCAATTCATGATTTATAGCATCCATTTGCTCTTGCAAAGGGGCATCATACTTATCAAGTTTTAAAAGTACATATTTTATTTTTTCATTAGCTTTTAACTTTTTTAAATTATTTGATTGAATTAACTTATTCTGATAATTATTTTTTACTTTTGTTTCCAAATATTGAATTTGTTTATGGAGTGGTTGATTTTGCTGATTGAGTTCATTTAAAGTGTTTATCGTAAGTTTATTATTTATTAAATTCGACACTTGGATATAGAGTTCATTTTTTTGTTTTAATAAATCATCATAGTTTCTATATGTTCTTAATCTATTTGCATTTTTCATATCATCTAATACTTTGTTTTTCAAATAATTAATTCCAGAGTTTTCATCCTTTAAATCATTATTTAATTTTTTGTATTTTTCAATATTTACAATGTCATTGATTTTATTTTCTAAGCTAGGATAGTTTTTCTTTACAATATCTTCTGTAATCTCTCTTTGAGATTCAACTACTTTATTTAATTCATCTATCTTGTTTGTTTTATAGGACAATTGATATACAAATATAAATATACACATAAAAAACAGTGTCAGTATTATCTCTATAATACTAAGATTGAAAACTGATTTGTTGTTATTCATATACTTTAAAGCTACTTAGGGCTTTTTTTAATTTGTGCACCAAATTCAGTAATTACTTTTTTTTGATTATCTATAACTTCTTCATACTCTTCACTTTTTTTCTTTACTTTTTCATATTCTGTAGAGAGTATTTTCGTTTGCTTTTTATGTGTATTTTCCATGTTTAGGGTTATATTTTTTATAGAATCATTAAAAGTTTTTATAGTAGATTTAAAATCTTCATCAAGTAATTTTTTAAATTGCTCTAATGCCTCTTGTGTTGACTCAACAAGAATTGTCATTCTTACATCAATCATTTGTGAAAATACTTTATTTTTTTGCATATTGTCAAGTAGTATTTCATTCATCATACGCATCTTATCAGAGATTGATTGATTGATTATCTCTTTATTAGATTCATTTGTTGGTATAAAATTAGCTAAATATACCCTAGCAAGAAGACCCATGAGAGTAGTTATCATAGATACACCAAAATTATTTATAATGTTGTCTATATCATATGAATTTGAAACTGTCCCAATCAACGAAACAAGTATAGACATCAGAGTAAACATAAAACCTAAGTAATAATTACTATCAGCTAATTGCTCCATAGAAATTTGTCTCTTTCTTGTATTTAAATAAAGAGTTGTAAAAAAATATATCAACATTATCAAGATAGAGAGAATAATGGTTATTAAGTAGTAACCGCTGTAGTTTCCATATACAATCAGAAAACCACCAAGAATAAAAGTTAATACAAATATATTTTTTATTTCAGAAAACATAATCTTATATTAGCCTTCTACTCTTTTAATAACAACATTTTTACTTCCTGATTCAGTAAAATATTTTTTCCAAAAATCCAGATATTCATCATTTAAATACTCTTCACGACCATTTCTTCGCATAAACATTAAGTTGACATCCACATTGTCAAATTTTGTATATACCTTTTGACGATACGTTGTAGTCCAGAAATTTTTTATTTTATTGCGAAAAAATGAATAATCATCCGAGTGCTGTATAAAGTCTGAAATAATCGTAAATCTTGTCTTAGTTCCCTCTTTACTCTTTTTAATGGATGCATTATTTATCATTTGAACTGTTTCAAAAATAGGAGATTTATCTGCAGTTTTTTGATTTGTATCAAAATCTGTTAAAATATTATTTAATGGTTTGTAAAGTTTATCTTCCCATTTTTTCTTTATCATCGCTTGATTTCCAAAAGCGGCATCAACATTTTCACCTTTTCCAGGATTACAAACTTCCATTAAAGGTTTTACTCCAGCAACAACACTATTTGTAATAAAGTAAAATTGAAGTTGTTCATCAAGTTCTAAGTTTTCCACTTCTTTTTCTATAGTTTGTCTTATCGTCTTATGCTGAATAAGACTGTATCTACCAGTGATGTCGAGTAATATAATATGCTTATTATAGTTTCCATCCACTTTACATAAATTATCTTTATTTCTTGGTACTTGTTCAGATGAAACAGATACATACATATAGATAATTGCACTAAATACTATACCAACTGCAGATATGATTAAGATACCTGCTAAATTACCACTGTTTTTTTTGGCTCTTTTTGTATTACTACTTGGTCTATTATTTATCTTTTTAGACATTTACATAGTCTCACTTTTCGTATTCTCTTTTAACTCTTCAATAATTTTACGAATATTTGTTTTTGCTTCGAGTTCATATTCTGGTATTTTTTGAATTGCAGACTCTAATAAAACAGTTTTTTCTTTATTATCAATGTAAACAAACTCTACACGTGATGGATTAAACTCTACCTCATTATCAAAATAGGCTGGTTTAGGTGTTGTTCTCATATCGCTATTCATTGATCTGTAACTTTTAACAGCAGTAATTGCTAAATTTTTTATGGAACTTACATGTTCATTGTATTTATTTTCTAATTTTTGCTTTGCAATATGTATATCTTGTATCTCTTCATATGTTTGCGTAGCTTCTGTTTTGAGTAACTCTATTTTTTGATTGATAGTTTTAGTCATCTCATGTTCATCATCGAGTAAAACAAAATTCAATGCATCATACTCTTGTTTTATTTTATTAAACTTTTGAGTTATCTCACCATAACCTGGGTATGGATCTTTTAGTTTGTATAAATCTATTATTAATACAACAAAAAATAAAAATCCCATAACAACTAATATATAAGACTCAAAATCTATTAAAACAAAAGGACTTGAACTAAAGTTTAATACAGAAAAAGCATACGCATTCTCAAAATCTATTCTTAAAGCATCTCTATAGTGACCAACAAGAAAATGAAAACAGACTGTAGCAACAATTAATATACCACTTAAAAGTGTATATCCTAATTTTTCTATACTACTGTTTGATATAAGATTTCTTCTTCTAATTAACAAGACAACTAAATTTGCTACTAATACATTAATCATTACAATAACAAAGGCTTGTACAATTCCACCTAATAAACCTAATTCACTCCCTTTTGCAAAAAAACTAGCATTGAGTACAGATTCTGCAAATACAATGACAAGTACAATAGCCCAATTAAGTAGTGGTTTAGTAGATGATTGCTCTTGTCTTATGAGCTTATGTTCACTTTTAAAGCTATATAAGTCTTTCTTAGCCAGATTGTATTCTTGTTGAATTATGTCAGATTCACTTGAGTTTTTACGTATATTATATTGATATTCACTTCTAAAAGTTTCATGTATCAGTTTTAGACTTTCAATATTTGAGATAGCTTTGGTAACTTTTGTCATCAACTGTTTAAATACAGAAAATTTATCATAAACAAGGTCGTTTGCCTTTTGCACTTCTCTCTCACAAAAAGAGATGATACTTCTTTCTGTATCATCCAAATTCATCGAATCACTCTTTGGTTCTTCTTCCATTGCTGCTTGTTTTGCAGCAGAAGATATTCGCAATATTTGATCTAGCTCACCATTTGTTATAAGTTTAAAATCTGCTATTAAATTTCTATCCATCACCTTAAAACTCCCATATTGTTTTTTAGTTATTTATTATAACATTATATCCTTGTATCATTCACTATTTTTGTTATAATTTATATTCCATTTTATGATTCCAAATTTTTATTTTTAGAACAGAAACAGTTATTTTGCAAACTCTATTGCTCTACTCTCACGAATCACATTTACTTTTATCTCACCTGGATATTGAACTCTCTCTTCTATCTCTTTAGCTATCTCTTTCGCCATTAAAATAGACTCGTCATCATTTATCAAAGTAGCGTTGACTATAACTCTAATTTCCCTACCAGCATTGATTGCGTACGCCTGCTTCACACCGATATGTTCAGAAGCTATCTCTTCTATCTCCGTTACACGCTTTAAGAAGCTTTCTAACACTTCTCTTCTAGCACCTGGTCGAGCAGCTGAGAGTGCATCTGCGGCACATACTGCACCACACTCTACAGACTCAATCTCTTGCTGTCCATGATGTGCATAGATTGCATTGATTACAACACTATGTTCATTATAACGATTGCAAATCTCAGCACCTAAATCCACATGATTTCCATTGTGTTCATGTGTAAGTGCCTTTCCTATATCATGAAGCAATCCTGCCCTTTTTGCAAGTCTAGCATCTCCGCCCATCTCTGCTGCCATCACGCCTGCAAGATGTGCCACTTCAAGCGTATGTGCCAAAGCATTTTGCCCATAACTCGCACGGTATCTTAAACGTCCAATAAGACGAATCAGTTCTGGATTCATAACACCAATATCCATATCCGCAACAAGTTCTTCGCCTTCGCTCAGTATGGACTCTTCAAAATCATCGGAGACTTTTTGAAAGATCTCTTCGATTCTAGCTGGCTGTATTCTTCCATCTTCTATAAGGAGTTCTAAAGTCTTTGTCGCAATTGCACGACGGTAGAGATTAAAACTGCTTACTACGATTGCATTAGGAGTATCGTCAATGATAATATCAACACCCATAAGTGTCTCAAGCGCTTTAATATTTCTTCCCTCTTTACCAATGATTCTTCCCTTTAACTCATCATTGTCAAGATGGACTAAATTGCTCAGTCTCTCGGATGCAAATTCTCCTGCAAAACGGCTTGTTGCCTGCGCTAAAATATAGCTTGCCCTCTTCTTTGCTTCTCTTTTTGCCTCGTTTTCACAGCGTCTTACGATATGTGAAATCTCTGCTCTTGATTTCTCTTCCACTTTTTGAAAAAGAATCGCTTTTGCCTCTTCTTCTGTCATTCCAGCACTATGTTCTATAGCATGCACTGCTTCATCTATCTTATCTTCGTAGCGTTTTTTTAATGTATTTAAAGATTTTTCATTTCTTTCTAAATCAACTCTTTTGGCTTTTGTAACACTATTTTCTTCCTGAAGTCTTTTCTCTTCATTCTGCTTATAGCGTTTAAAATTTTGTTCTTTAAAAGTAACATCATGTTCTCTCTGACTCAGGTCTGCTTTAGCTCTCTCTTTAGCACTGTCATAGTGCCTCATAGCTTCTAATTCAATCTCTTGAGACTTAAGATTTGACTTTTGCAATAGAATATGCGCTTCACTCTCTATCGCACTTGCCTTTGCTTTTGCGTGTTCTATATAAATTTCAAAATTAGCACTAGTAATTTTTTTAGAGATGAGAAAACCGATAAGTCCACTAAAGGTAGCAACGCCACCCCCTAGTAAAATTTCGTTTAACATCACTTGTTCCTATGAATTAATTCTAGCCTTAGGAAGTATTCTTACCTTTGGTGTCAATAGTAAATCACATCGAATGTCATAAACATCACAGATGGACTCGTTTGTATAACAGAACTCAGTTTGTATAAATATTGTGTATGGCCTCTTTTGTAATTTTGCAAAGAAACGATCATACATCCCTTTTCCAAATCCTATTCTTTGTAAATTTCTATCTATTCCAACTGCAGGTACTATAGCTATATCAATTTTTTTTATATTTTTAAATGTATTACCCGCTTCAAAAATCCCAAATTTACTCTGTTTGAGCGGCAATCTAAATGGTACCATCTTAAAACTTTCGCCTTGCATAAATGGTAAATATATCTCACTACTTTTTCTCATTTTCAGTAGTGTTTTCGTTATATTTGCTTCAAAAGGTAACGGGTAGTAAAAAAGTATTTTTTTATGTTTATACTTTTTTAACTCTTTACTCAGTGCTAAGTTTAGCATAGCATCGCGATAAAACTTGTTGTGTTGTGCGCAATTTTTAATCTTTTTTAAACATTTATCTCTAAATAGTGGCTTTGTAATACTCATATTAAATCTTTATAGTTATAATTTCTCATATTCTACATAAATTAAATAAAAAAAGGTTCCTTAATGTTCAAAAAAGCTCTACTCCCTGCTCTACTTACACTTCTCCTCTTTCAAGGATGTTCAAAAGATAAAACAGAAGATGCAAACAGTCTCATTTCTGTAGATGAAAATGTATTGACTGCCTTGGATGGGAGAAAATTAAAAGTAACAAAGCAAGCTAGTAATTTTATTTTAGAGAACACAAAAGGAAAAGTTGTTATTTTTGATATTTTTGCTACATGGTGTCCACCTTGCCAAGCAGCAGCTACACACTTATCTTCACTTCAAGAAAAGTATAAAGATGACCTAATCATCATAGGTGTAACTATCGAGGACAATGTCTCAAACGAAAAGCTTCTAGAGTTTAGAAAAGAGTACGGAGCAGATTACACTTTAGTAAACTCAGAGCAAAACCTTCTTTTAATCAATAAAATTGTGAGTGATATTGGGTTAGGTGACCGCTACCCTATCCCTGTAATGGTTATTTATAAAGATGGAAAATATGTAAACCACTTCATTGGAGCGATTCAAGAAGAGTTTGTTGAGAGTGAGATTAAACAAGCTCTAGGAAAATAAATGTTTGGATTTATAAAAAAATCACTTGGAAAAACTGTTGAAGCAATCAAGACAGTCGTTCCAAAAAAAAAGAGTTTTCTTACTAAAGATGAACTCGAAAATGTTTTACTAGAAGCGGATGTTGAATACGCTTTAGTTGAACTCATCCTAGAGCAAACCTATCAAGAAAAAATCACGAGAGAAATACTTCGCTCCAAACTTTTAGCAACACTTGCATACACAACCTATAAAGAACCAGAGTTTACAGCTCCTTTTGTAGAGCTTATCGTTGGTGTCAATGGTGCTGGAAAAACTACAACTATTTCAAAACTGGCAAGTCGCTACAAAAATGAGGGCAAAAAAGTGATGCTTGGCGCGGGAGACACTTTTCGTGCGGCTGCAATAGAGCAACTCACACTTTGGGCAAATAAGCTTGAGATTCCTATTGTTTCATCCAAGCAGGGACATGACTCTTCTGCTGTTGCATACGACACAATAGACTCAGCAAAATCGAAGGGCTTTGACCATGTTATCATCGATACTGCAGGAAGACTTCACACGCAAACCAACCTCGCCAATGAGCTTAAAAAAATAAAACGAATCTGTGATAAAGCACATAATGGCGCACCACACAGAACTCTTTTGATTATAGACGGAACTCAGGGAAATTCAGCGATTGCCCAAGCAAAAGCTTTCAATGAGATGATTGGAATCGATGGAATTATTATTACCAAACTTGATGGAACAGCAAAAGGAGGAAGTGTTTTCAGTATAGCGTATGCGCTTGAACTCCCTATACTCTATGTAGGGACAGGTGAACAGCCCGAACATCTCACTAAGTTTGACAAGTATGAGTTTGTTGATGGTCTACTTGATGCTCTATTTATAGAAGAGACAAAGGAATAACAATGAGCCAAATGTTTAAATATCTCCATAAGCTATCACCCGATATTGATCAAGCATTTGAAAGTTTTTACGACAAATTATTAAAAGATGTACATTTAACAAACTTCTTTGATTCCCAAGAACAAATAGCTATGCTTGTTCAAAAGCAAAAAATGTTTTTTATAAACTCTCTCACAATGAGCGACACAGAGTTGGATACTACCTATATTAGACTAGGCGAGTACCATTATGATCTTACAATTCCTTATGTTGATTACATAAAAGGAATGGAGATACTAGAAGAGCATTTTTTAATGTATTCACAAAATATAGATAATTCACGTGAATTAATGGAAGATATTTTTGAATACTTCAAGTTAATAAAATCCAAAACAGCTAGAGGCTATCTCAATAAAATGATGCTTGAGGATGAAGAAGATATTGAACTCTTTTTTACAAACCTTGAAGATGAAGAGAATGACCTCACAAGAGAGATTATTTTTGAAAGAGTTACTTGGCTAAAGTCTATTATTAATGCATTAAAACAGGATATTCCATTTGATTTAGATGAAAATAAGGAGTTTAAATTCTGGTCAGACAACCTTCACTTTGTTGACCATAAGAAAAAAGAGTTTATAGAAAACCTTGAGAAGAGGATCAATATCAACACTAAGAATCTTTTTTACTTCTACAAAAAAAATAACTTTTTAGAGATTCTCCCTCTCTACTCTTCACTCCTAAGTATCTATAAACTAACACTCCTTCTAAGTGGTTCAGCATTAATCTCTACAGCAGACCATCTTATCAAAAATCTCAAAATGGATACGCTCACAAATCTCTATAGAAAAGATGCCTTTGAGCAATTTCTTGAAAAAGAGCTTGAACTGTTTAAAAGACATCATGTACTTTTTAGTGTTGTTTATCTAGATATAGATAATTTTAAAGAGATTAATGACAGTTTTGGTCACTGGAGTGGAGACAAAGTTTTAGAAAAAATAGGTGAGAAAATCAACCAAAATATAAGAGCTTCAGATATTGGATTTAGAATTGGAGGGGATGAGTTTGCTATCATCTTAAAAGGCTCAAATCAAGAACAAACACTTAAAATATGTCAAGAGATAAAGTCAGAAGTAAATAAATTTGAATTTGTTTACAATGAAAAACAATCTTTTTTTGCTGATATGAGTATAGGCTTTATTACATGCGAAAATATTGCTGAAGTTCCTACCACACAAGAGATAATCAAAAGAGTTGACAAAGAGTTATATAGTGCTAAAAAGAGTGGCAAAGGAAAAATCAGCTTTTCCTAGTCCAACTTACTCATTGCGTCAACTTTAAATATGGGAGTGTAATAAATTCTGTGTCAACACCTAATTTCTCTTAAAATTGTATCATAAAAATGCTAGCCAATGGCATTTTACAGACCTAATCCTAAAGCGTCTTTTAATCTCTCCTTGAAAAATATGTTG
>Ga0210006_1000125_pt1 | contig 64383 bp, 63 predicted proteins | sample CryGey02umfilter_2_FD_185452 | JGI IMG/M metagenome (GOLD analysis project Ga0210006, IMG submission 185452) | Groundwater microbial communities from aquifer in Utah, USA - Crystal Geyser 4/10/14 0.2 um filter (SPAdes) (version 3) | ecosystem: Environmental > Aquatic > Deep subsurface >... | reverse complement strand
GCTCCAACTATAACATCAAAAAAATAATGACAGCCGAGGTATATTCTTGAAAAGGAAATTAAAATAGCTACAATGTAATAAAACCAACGGCGCTTTTTGTCAAAATAGGTAAGAATTGTTGCCGCGGCAAAGGCAGTCGCGGCGTGGCCGGAGGGAAAGGAGTAATCAACCGGACAGAAAAAGTTAGGAGTTAGGAGATAGGAGTTAGGAGGAAGAATTGGTCTGGGACGGCGAACAATGTTTTTAGCAACGACATTAACCAATAAAGCAGTAGTTAATAAGCTTAAAGCAAAATAAATAATAAACTTCTTGTGCTTAATTTCCTCAAAAACAACTAATAAAATCGCCAAAACTATCCAGATTAAAGTAGCTGAGCCGATGACGGAGAAAAAGGAGAAGAAATAGGAGAAAAAAAGATTGCGAGGAATGATAATTTGCAGTAATGTGGTTGTGTAGAGGTCGAACTTTAAAATATTCAGCATAACAAATATTATAACAGTCTTTCTGTCATTCCGACCAAGCGACCGAATGGAGCGCGTGGAGGAATCTTTAAAAGATCTCCCTCGACTCGTCACTTCGTTCCTCGCTCGGGATGACAAGCGGGGGCGTGTTATAATTAACCTCAATGAAAATGATAAAGACAGTTATCTTCGACTTCGACGGAACTATTGCTAATACGTTACCTTATACTTTTAGAAATCTATTTGAATTACTTAAAGAAGAAAAGGTTAATATTAACGAACAAAAAATGATAAAAGACGTAAGGAGTAAAAATTTCCAAGAATTAATGAAAGAATGGAAGATCTCTTGGGTAAGATTACCTTTTATATTAGGAAAAATAAAGCAAATCCAAAAAGATCTTTTCAATGAAATAGAAAAGATAAAATTTTTTCCTGGAATAAAAAAATTATTAGTAGAACTAAAGAGAAAAAACTATATTTTGGCTATTTTATCCTCTAATTTAGACAATAATATTATTAAATTCTTAAAACTGAACAATCTTGACTATTTTGATTACATTCATTGCGGATCGGAGATCCTAGGTAAATCAGTAGCAATAAGTAATTTTATAAAAGAGAATGGTTGGAAAAAGGAAGAATCAATTTATGTAGGAGATGAACTTCGAGATCTTGAAGCCTGCCAAAAAAGCGGTGTTAAGATGATAGGTGTTTCTTGGGGATTAAATACTACGGAGATATTAAAAAAACGGGGCGCCGACTTTATCGCCTCAAAACCCTCCAAGATCCTAAAGATTATAAACAAAAATTGAGTTTTTTCCTTTGACCACCGTAGCCTTGACGAAGGTGGTCTTGTCTAGACTTTTTACCGGATACATGTAGGAAACTATTTTAAATTTTGACACCTGTTTTTTAATATTTAAAATTGTTTTTTCTATATACCAGGGAGAAATGTAGAGATAAAAAGTTAGGAGATAGGAGTTAGGAGTTAGGTGGGAGAAATCCATTTTAAAGATATCGTCCAAAACAATTCTAATATTCTTTCTGTTCGGATGAAAGAGTCGGCGGAGAAACATGATAAAAACGAGAATAGGGTTAATATCAACGGCGATGAATTGGGTGTTTAGTTTTCGCTTGTAAGCTTGTTGGGCTGCCTTAAAAATGACAATTCCGTCGCCGGCGCCAAGATCAATGACGGTTTGGTTATTCTTTAAATTCAAAGCTTTAATTATCTTTAACAGATCAACAGATTGTGAAGGAAAGTAGGGGATAGGAGAAAGTTTGGGCGAAGAAAATAAAAATATTACGGCAATTATTAATATAAAAATAATAAAAAATCCCATTGACTAATTTTATCAAGTCTGTTTAAATAAGAGGGTTCAATGACAGATAATTCTTCTTTTACCTTTGACATTGGAGAAGCAATCACTCCCTTGGATGGGAGAAACATGCATAAATTAAAGAAACTGCGCCAGTTTTATTCTGATTTTATTTTGACTAAGTACCGCGTTAAATTAGAAATAGAATATCTGATAAAGCTTTCTCGATATAAAGTAATTAGAAAGTTGACCAAGCAAGAAACAATTACAATGTATCAATACATTAAAATATTTAATTTTGAAGATTATAAAAGAGTTAGAGAAATCGAAAAAAGAACCAATCATGAGGCAAAATCCGCCGAAGAATATGTCAAAAAGAAATTAATGACAACTTCGTTGTCAGATGTCGCTCAGATGATTCATTTTGGCTTGACTTCAGACGATATTAATAATCTTGCTTATGGCTTAATCATTAAAAATGTTGTTAATCAGGTATTTTTTCCGGAATTAAAGTTAATTTTAAGGTCACTAAAAGAGTCGGCGCGAAAATATAAAAATCTTTCGATGTTATCCCGTACTCACGGCCAACCAGCTGCGCCAACGACAATGGGCAAAGAATATTTAGTTTACTACAAAAGGCTAAAAGACGAAGTTGAGATGTTGAAAAACTTGAAAATCAGGGGAAAATTGACAGGAAATACCGGAAACTTCAATGCACACCAATTTATTTTTCCAAAATTAGATTGGTTAAAATTTAGTCAAGACTTTGTTTCTTTTTTAGATCTGGAGCCAGACTTGATCACGACACAAATTGAGCCTTACGACAGCTTAATTAGGTTATTCCAAGTTTTACTGCGAATTAATAATATCTTGCTTGGTTTATCAATTGACTTCTGGTTTTATATCAGTTTGGGTTATTTCAAACAAAAACTCATAAAAAAAGAAGTAGGTTCAACGGCAATGCCTCACAAAATCAACCCGATTTATTTTGAAGGCAGCGAAGGCGGGTTTGGAATTGCCAACTCCCTTCTAGAATTCTATTGCCGTAAGCTTTCATACTCAAGGCTTCAGAGAGACCTTTCTGACTCAACAGTAAGAAGGTCATTCGGAGTTGCCTTTGGCTATTCTCTGCTTTCATATCAAAGCATCAATGAGGCATTAAACAGAATAGAAGCAGATAGAGACAGTATAAAAGAAGACTTAAACAAGCATTTAGAAGTTGTTTCAGAAGCAATTCAAAATTTTTTGAGAACAAAAAATTATAGTGATGCTTATGACAAAACCAAGGTGTTTTTCCGAGGAAGAGAGGTAAATAGCGAAAGTATAAAAAAGTTCATCGAAAGTTTAAAGATAGGTGAAGAGGACAAGAAAAAGTTAATTGAATTATACCCTGAAAATTATACAGGATTGGCAGAAAAAATTGTTACTAAGTTTATATAAATTATAAAAGCTCGATACCGTTTTTTTCGCAGACTTCACCCTAAAGACCTACCTGCCGGCAGGCAGGGACCCAAGTCATTTGCTCAAAAAAGGTATCTTCGCTTTTGAAAATTAATCAATGAAAATTAACTTTCCGCTCGTAATTGTTGGTTCCCAGTGGGGAGATGAGGGTAAAGGAAAAATAGTTGATTTATTATCTAATCAAGCAACCCACGTGGTTCGATACAACGGCGGCAACAATGCCGGTCACTCAGTGGTTTTAAACGGAGAAAAGTTCAAACTGTCTCTACTTCCTTCAGGTGTCTTGCATAAAAAAAAGCTGTTTTTGTCTCAAGGAGTAGTGATTGATCCAAAAGTTCTTCTTGACGAAATAAGTTTTTTTGAAAAAAGAAAGATCAAGGTTAATTTGACGATTGATCCTCGGGTAAATGTTGTTATGCCGTATCATAAAGCTCTTGACCGAGCGACAGAAATCTGGAAAGGAAAAAAGGCGACCGGAAGCCTTCATCTGGGAATAGGGTACTGCTATGAAGATAAAAATAACCGTTTTGGAGTCCGCTTCGAAGACTTGATTAATGCAACCAGTTTAAAAGAAAGGCTGGAATTGATTTTTCCTTTAAAAAAGTTACAGATTGAAAAAGTTTACGGCCAAAAATTTGATTTAACGATGGAAACGATTTATAAAGAATACAATAGATACGGCAGAAAATTAAAAAAATATTTAGGCGATGTTTCTTTTTGTTTGGCAAAAGAAATAAAAAAAAGTAGAGTGCTTTTTGAGGGCGCCCATGGAACATTTTTGGATGGAGTTTTCGGCACCTGGCCTTACACGACAGCGGTTTACACGATTGCCGGCGGAGTTTTTCCTTACGTCGGGTTATCACCACAGAAAATTTATTCAATGGGAATAGTCAAAGCCTATACGACCAGGGTCGGCAACGGGCCTTTTCCAACAGAGTTATTTGATAAAACCGGAAACAAGATTAGAGAAATCGGTGGCGAGTTTGGTACCGTGTCAAAAAGGCCGCGTCGCTGCGGCTGGTTGGATCTGTGTCTTGTTAGGACAGCCATACGTTTGTCCGGACTTGATTATTTAGCAATCACTAAGCTTGACGTTTTATCAGCAGTTGATAAAATCAGAGTCTGTACCCACTATGTCATTGCGAGCGAAGCGAAGCAATCTCAAAAAAAGAGATCGCTTCGTCGTTTCACTCCTCGCGATGACAAAGGTAAAATTATTAAAGAAGTACCAGCGTTAATGTCTGATTTTACTAAATGTAAACCGGTTTATAAAGAATTTAGAGGATGGAGAAATGATATTTCCAAAGTTAGACGATTTGAAGATTTGCCAAAAGAGGCAAAGATTTATATTAAATTCATTGAAAAGCAGTCGCGAGTTCCTATAAAATATATTTTCGTTGGTCCGGAAAGAAGCCAAACAATAATATTATGAACATAAACAAAATAAAAGAAATCAAAACCATGCCTCAATCTGAAGTTAAAAAAAAGCTTAACCGGATAAAAAAAATATTTGATAATATCCCGGTTTTCAAAGGTTACGAAGGATATCTTTACTCAAATTTTACCCTAACTGATTTCAATCCACCGATGGACCCGCAATTAATAGAAAATATGGCTGACTTAATAGTTTATCACGGTGATTTTGAGTCGGCTGATCTTATTTTGTCTGAAGCCGACCGTGGCGCCGGTCCTTTGACCCACGCGGTTGCCTTAAGATGCCAACTTCCTTATACATTAGCAAATTGGTATCCGATTCAGTCAGTAGGGAGTGTTAAGGTGCAGACAGCGATTGGTTTTTCCGGAGAAGGGTATGTCTGCGTTTTCGGTCTTAAGAAAAATCAGAAAATAATTTTAGTTGACGATTTAATAAGTAGCGGAGGAACCGCTTTAGGTCTAATCGAATGCGTTAAAAAAGCCGGCGCCATAATGCTTGAGGCGTTATTTGTTGGAAATAAAATTAATATGGGAGGTAGCGAAAAAATACAAAAAAAATATCACATTCCGGTAAAAACTTTGATAAACTTTGAATCTCTTGAGGACAGAACGAGAGTATTATAAATTTAATTTTTTATGAAATTAGAAGAAGGTCTGACATACGATGATGTCTTATTGATTCCCCAAAAATCTTTTATCGATCACCGAAGTGATGTTTCGACAAAAACCAAATTAACTCGAAATATTTCTTTAAATATTCCTTTTATCTCGGCCAATATGGATACGGTGACCGAGGCGGAAATGGCGATTGCCTTGGCTCGAGAGGGTGGGATCGGGATTATTCACCGTTTTATGACAGTTGAAGAAGAAGTCGAGCAGGTCAATAAAGTAAAAAGAAGCGTTGGTTTTATTGTTGACAATCCTTATACGGTGATGCCAAACATGCCTTTGAAAAAAATCATCGACAAAGCCAAAAAACTCGGTGTCAACGGTTTTATCGTCGTCGACGAAAAAGGAAAACTGGTCGGAATTTTGAGTCGGCGCGACTATTCTTTTGAAAATGGTAACCATAAAAAAGCCAGGGATCTGATGACGCCTTTGAAAAAATTAATAACGGGAAAAGTCAAGATAAAAATGAGCGAAGCCGAAAAAATATTTAATCGGTATAAAATTGAAAAACTGCCTTTGATAGACCGCGAAGGTCGATTAAAAGGATTGATTACGGCCCGATCGATTAGGAGTTTTGAAAGATATTCATTGTCTTCAAAAGACTTGAGCGGTCGATATCTGGTCGGCGCCGCAGTTGGCGTTGTTAATGATTATCTAGAAAGGGCAGAGGCATTGGTCAACGCCGGAGCCGACGTTATCGTTGTCGACGTTGCTCACGGTCACAACAACATCGCCATGAAAGCGATTGCTACTTTAAGGAAAAAATTCAAAAACATCGACTTAATCGGCGGCAATGTTGCGACGGCTGAAGGAGCGCGGGATCTGATTGAACTGGGAGTTGACGCGGTAAAGGTAGGTATTGGTCCTGGAGGTCTTTGTACGACTCGCATCGTCGCCGGCGTTGGCGTTCCTCAATTTACTGCTGTATTAGAATGTTTTAAGGTTGCCAAAAGAAAAGGAGTGCCTGTAATTGCCGATGGCGGAACAAACTATCCAGGAGACATGGCTAAAGCATTAGCGGTTGGAGGCTCAACCTGTATGTTAGCTGGTTGGTTTGCCGGCACAGACGAGTCGCCGGGCGGGATTATTATGAGAAAAGGAATGGAATTTAAGGTTCATAGAGGAAGTGCTTCGTTTTTGGCAACGGCTGACCGGAAAATCGAGCTGGAAAATCATAACGAATACCAGTTGAATACAATTGTTCCCGAAGGCATTGAAGCAATGGTTCCCTACAAAGGAAAGGTTTCTGACGTTATCTATCAGTTAGTTGGTGCACTACGATCTGGCATGAGTTATTGCAATGCCAAGACAATTCCTCAATTATGGGAAAACGCCAGATTTATAAAAATTACTGAAGCCGGGTTCCGTGAAAGCAAATCACACAATGTTGAAGAATTATAGGAGTTCATAAAGTTGCTATTGACAATTAAAAAATAATTGAGATAATTTTTTTATCTTAAAAATGAGACTTTATTTAATTAAAGTTGATTAGAAATCTAATTGGCCATTGCGGCCGATTTTTTTATGGTTAGTCTAATTGAAAGTAATTATAGAGTTCAAGAATTAAATAGTATGAGATCTAATTTAGCTCAATATATTGAATCTAAAGCGGAAGTAAAGGATGCAAAAATAGGCTATGTTTCTATTGAAGAGATAAATCACCGCGTTAGCTCAAAAATTTTAAAAAGCGCAGCAGAAATTACTAAGGGTTTATTTTTAAATAAGCTTTCCAGCGATTTAAATCCGGAAGTAGTAATAGGAGTTCCTAATAGAGGTAAAGAGTTTGCTACTGCCCTTGGTCTTGAAACAGGATTACCGATTGGTATTTCTGACAGGTCAGAAATTAAAGAAGGCGAGAGTAGAGAATTTAGAGCAGATTATTTAGAAGAGGACGATATGGTAGTAATCAATGGTATTCCTTCATTTACTCAACCAGGAAAATTTTTTACCCACAAGATTCGCGGGTTAAAACCAGGATCGACTGTTTTAGTGACCGATGACTTTTCAGCTACTGGCTCGGTTACCGAATATTATATTAAAGCATTTGAACAGTTGGGAATTACGCCGATATTTGTTTACTTAGTCGCCAAGGATTTTAATGATTCACATCCTCCCCAACAAGGATATAGAAAGAATAAAGAAAAAGGTCTACCGGTTTTTGCTGTAGTTAGATTAACTAAGATAGAAGACGGTCATGTTAAAGTCACTTCGGAAGATATAACAGTATGATTATCATCGTTGACTTTGGTTCTCAGACGACCCATTTGATTGGAAGAAGAATCAGGGATTTGGGAGTCGCTATAGAAATCATTCTTCCTCAAGACGCATTAAATCAAATTACAAAACACAAGCCAAAGGGCATTATTTTATCCGGCGGTCCGGCCTCTGTCTATGGAAAAAAAGCCCTCTTGCTTGATAAAAAAATATTCAATTTAGGAATTCCGGTCTTGGGAATTTGCTACGGACTGGAAGTGATAGGACATGTTTTAGGAGGAAAAGTTAAATCAGGAATTAAAAAAGAATACGGATCTACGCATTTTTATTTAAAAAATGACTGCCAGCTTTTTGCTGACTGGAAGAGTAATAAAAAAGATTTTACCGTCTGGATGAGTCATTTTGACCAAGTTGTTAAATTACCAAAAGGAATGACAGGTATTGGGTCAACAACAGCTGTCAGACACGCTGCTTTTACCAATGAAAAAAAGAAAATTTATGCAGTAATGTTTCATCCCGAAGTCCACCATACCCAATATGGTCAAGACATTCTTCGCAATTTCGTTTTGAAAATCTGTGCTGAAAATCCAATTATTGGCCAAAAAAAGACTGAAGAAATAAAAAAATTTCTTAAAGAAAAAATTGGAAAAGAAAAAGCTGTCTGCGCTTTGTCCGGCGGAATTGATTCCAGTGTGGCGGCATATTTAAGCCATCAGGTGATCGGAAAGAACCTGACCTGTTTTTATATTGATACTGGACTGATGAGAGAAGGAGAGACGGCGGAAATAAAAAATACTTTTAAGAACAAACTTATACTACCATTGATTATCGTCGACGGAAAAAAAGATTTTTTAAAAGCATTAAAAGGAGTGGTTGAACCGGAAGAAAAAAGAAAAGTCATCGGCGAAACATTCATCAGAATATTTGAACGAGAAGCGAAAAAAATCAGAGCAAAAATTCTTATCCAAGGGACTATCTATCCTGATGTGATTGAAAGTAAAGGAACAAAACATTCTCATAAAATTAAAACCCATCACAATGTCGGAGGGCTCCCGGAGAAACACGGTTTTAAAATCGTTGAGCCTTTGCGAATGCTTTACAAAGATGAGGTGAGACAGATTGCTAGAGAACTGAAATTCCCTCAAGAGATGATCGCCAGGCATGTTTTTCCCGGTCCTGGATTGGCAGTGCGGATTATTGGCGAGGTGACTGAGAAAAAACTAAAAATATTAAAAAAAGCCGACTCAATCGTGATTGAAGAAATTAAAAAAGCCGGATTATATGAAGGAATCTGGATGGCGTTCGCGATTTTTACCGGTATCAAAACCACTGGGGTGACCGGCGATGAAAGAAAGTACGGCGAGACGATTGCCATCCGGGCAATTGAGTCCAAAGATACGATGACGGCTGACTGGGTGAAACTGCCTTATTCTGTTTTGGCAAGGATATCAGAAAGAATTGTCACTGAAGTTTTTGAAGTCTGTCGTGTCGTCTACGATATTACGACAAAACCTCCAGGGACGATGGAGTGGGAGTAAGTGCCGCGGGAGGGAGTTGAACCCACACGGTATTTTCATACCACAGGTTTTTGAGACCTGCCTGTCTGCCAGTTCCAGCACCGCGGCGATAATATTCTTTTATTATATCAATAACTTAACATTTTGCCCTTGAATTTTTTTTTAAAATGTATAAAATATTATTCTCAGAAGCTATGAAAAACTCTGAGATTTTTTTTGCAACAAAAATAAATAAATTAATCCGCCGTTAAGGCGGTTTTTTTTAAACCTATGCTAGTTCCAATAAAGGGGAACTTCAAAAACAAAGATATAGTTTCTCTTAATCAATTTGACCAAAAGTCGATAAAAATTTTGTTTAAACAAACTGCCAAAATAAAAAAAACTAACCCAAAAAAATTATTAAAAATTCTCCGAGGAAAAGTAGCCGGATTACTTTTTTTCGAACCGTCAACGCGGACATTTTCTTCAAACTCAGCTGCTTTCAAAAGGCTAGGTGGTCAAACGGTTGAACATCAAAATCCGTTGCAAACTTCATCGGTTGTCAAAGGAGAAACAGTAGAAGATACGGCGAAGATAATGGAACAATATTGTGATATTTTAGTCATTCGTCATCCTATTAAAGGAACTTTAAGTAAGGTGTCCGAAGTTGTCAGTATCCCAGTTATTAATGCTGGCGATGGCATCGGTGAGCATCCCACCCAGGCGCTTTTAGATATGTTTACCATTTATGAAAAACATAGACATTTAGATCATTTAAATGGTTTGATGGTTGGTGACATGTTGAATGGCCGAACTGTTCATTCGCTTATTCGCGGTTTATCGATTTTTCCTGGAAACACAATTTATCTTTTATCACCCAATCAACTTCGTTTATCAAAAGAAGAATTTGAGCATTATACAAAAATGGGAATAAAATTGATAGAAATAAATTCTTTAAAAGAAATTCCGCCGGACTGTCATTTCTGGTACTGGACCAGAGTGCAGAAGGAACGATTTAGCAACAAAAAAATTTATGAAAAATTAAAATTAAGTTTTATTTTAACAAAGAAACTGGTAGAGGAAAAAGGCAGTGAGAAAACTTTATTGATGCATCCCTTACCACGGGTTGGAGAGATTGAAACTAGCGTTGATTCGGATCCGCGGGCCGTTTATTTGACAACAGAAGCGAAAAATGGAATGTATATAAGAATGGCACTATTCAAACTAATTTTGAATTTTTTTAATTTTAAATTTTCATTAAAATTAAATATTGAAAATTCATTGAAAATTTCAAATTAAAAATTCTCTATGTTTGGCAAATTGATTCTTAAAGACGGTACAACATTAACAGGAAACAGTTTCGGTTATGAAAAAGCTTGCTCTGGCGAATTGGTTTTTTCCACCGGCATGGTTGGTTATCCAGAATCTTTGACCGATCCTTCTTATGAAGGTCAGATTTTAGTCTTGACCTATCCAATTGTTGGCAACTATGGCGTGCCTGAGAAAAAATTTTGGGAGTCAACTAAAATTCATGTTTCCGCTCTTATCGTTTCTCAATATATTAACACTCCTTCTCACTTTCAAAGCCAGATGAGTTTGGCTCAGTGGCTGAAAAAAGAAAAGGTGCCGGGGCTGGAGATAGCGGATACAAGAATGTTGGCGGAAAAGTTAAGAGACGAAGGCGCCCAGTTGGCAAAAGTTGTTTTTAATAAAGACATTGAATTCTATGACCCAAATAAAGATAACTTAGTCGACCAAGTTTCCGACCGCAGGGTAAAAATTCAAGGAACTGGTTCAAAAACAATCGTTTTAATTGACTGCGGAGTGAAAAAAAACATTAAAAGAAGTTTGTTACACCGTAACATTAGACTGATAACAGTTCCTTGGGATTACGACATCTTTTCTTTAAAAGAAAAAATTAATGGCGTCGTCGTTTCCAACGGTCCGGGAGATCCGAAGATGGCGGACAAAACTATTGAAACCGTTAAAAAAATTTTAACTAAGAAAATCCCCATTTTAGGAATCTGTCTGGGTAATCAGATTTTAGCCTTGGCCGCTGGAGGCGATACTTATAAACTGAAATTCGGTCATCGGAGTCAAAACCAGCCTTGTTTGCTGGTTGGTAGCAGTCGTTGTTATATCACTACTCAAAATCACGGCTTTGCCGTTGGTAAGATCCCCAAAGGTTTTAAGGCTTGGTTTGTTAATGCCAACGATAACACTAATGAAGGAATTATTCATGAAAAATATCCGTTTATGTCGATTCAGTTTCATCCGGAAGCATGTCCAGGACCAGTGGATACGGAATGGATATTTGACAAATTTTTGGGAAAAATATGAAAAAAGTTCTTATTCTCGGTTCAGGCGCTCTCAAAATCGGCGAGGCTGGAGAGTTTGATTATTCCGGCTCTCAAGCAATTAAAGCCTTAAAAGAAGAAGGGATTAAAACCATTCTTATCAATCCTAATATTGCCACCATCCAAACCTCGGAATTTTTAGCTGATGAAGTCTACTTTTTACCGATCAATCCCTATTTTGTCGAGCAGGTGATTAAAAAAGAAAAACCAAGTGGAATTTTACTGTCGTTTGGCGGCCAGACAGCCTTAAACTGCGGCGTGGCTCTTTACAAAAGCGGTGTCTTGAAAAAATATCAGCTGGAAGTTTTAGGAACACCAGTTAGGTCGATTATCCTCACTGAAGACCGCGCCTTGTTTGCCAATCATCTGACAAAAATAGGTCAACCGATTGCTCCAAGTTTTGCCGTAGAAACGATTTCTCAAGCGAAAAAAAAAGCCAAGATTGTTGGTTACCCGGTGATGGTGAGAGCGGCTTATGCCTTAGGCGGACAAAAATCAGGAGTAGCTTATAACGAGAAAAAGTTAGAGGCAATCGTTGGCACCGCCTTAAAGTTTACTCCTCAAGTCTTGATTGAAAAATACCTGAAGCACTATAAAGAAGTTGAGTATGAAATTGTTCGTGACCAGGATGACAACTGTATTGCTGTTTGTAATATGGAGAACTTTGATCCGATGGGAATTCATACCGGCGAGTCGATTGTCGTCGCTCCAAGCCAGACTTTGACGAACTTTGAGTATCATTACTTACGCCAGGCAGGGATAAAGATTGTCAGGAGTTTTAATATTGTTGGTGAGTGCAATGTCCAGTTTGCCCTAAACCCAAATCCGAAATCCCAAATTATAAATCACAAATCACAAATAAATTCAAAATCTCAAATCCAAAATCCCAAACGTTTAGAATTTGAAAATTCTGATTTATTTGGAGCTTGTAATTTAGGATTTGATGCTTATTCAATCGAATACTATGTCATTGAGCTTAACGCTCGTCTTTCCCGTTCATCCGCCTTAGCTTCTAAAGCCACTGGTTACCCTTTGGCTTATGTGGCTGCCAAACTGACTTTAGGCAAAAAGTTAACAAAAATAAAAAATCAGGTGACTCAAGTGACGCAGTCCTGTTTTGAGCCGGCCTTAGACTATATTGTTGCCAAGATTCCCCGCTGGGACCTGGCGAAGTTTAAAGGTGTGACGGAAAGAATCGGCAGTTCGATGAAGTCGGTCGGCGAGGTGATGGCTATAGGTCGGACCTTTGAGGAGGCGATTCAAAAAGGAGTGAGAATGCTTGACATTGGCGTTGAGGGAGTGACTGACAATGGAATCGGTCTCTCAAAAAAGGAAGTTTTAAAAAATATTGAAGTTGCCAATTCTAAGAGAATTTTTTTTATCAGCGCCGCTTTGCGGATGGGAGTGACGATTAAAGAGATATACCAGTTGTCTGGAATTGATCCTTGGTTTTTATCAAGAATAAAAAATATTGTTGAGACAGAAGAGGGATTTAAAAAAGATAAAAAATTAACGGAAAAAAATTTACTCAATTTTAAAAAATTAGGTTTTTCTGATAAGAAGATAGGAAATCTGTTAGGTGTTAGGGAGTTAGAGGTTAGGAGGTTAAGAAAAAAACTGAAAATTACTCCTTCAGTTTTCAAAATCGACACTTTGGCAGCCGAGTTTCCCGTCAAGACTAACTATTTATATACTACCTATAACGGTTCTCATCACGATGTTCAACCACTCGGTAGATCAGCGGTGATAGTTTTAGGCTCTGGACCTTACCGAATTGGTTCATCGGTCGAGTTTGACTGGACCTGTGTCAATACCGCCTTAAAGCTAAAAAAACATCAGAAAAAATCAATTATCATCAACTGCAATCCAGAAACGGTTTCGACTGACTACGATATTTCCAATCGACTGTACTTTGAAGAGCTTTCTTTTGAAAGAGTGGCTGATATCTTTGAGTTTGAAAGATCAGAAGGTTTGATTTTATCGGTCGGCGGCCAGACTCCCAATAATATTGCCAAGAAAGTTGATAGTTATGGCATAAAGATTTATGGAACAAATGCAAAAAGTATTGATAAAGCTGAAGACCGGAAAAAATTTTCCCATCTCTTAGACAGCTTAGCTATTAATCAACCGGCCTGGGATAGCTTTACCACTATTAACTCAGGCTTAAGATTTTGCGAAAAAGTCGGTTATCCGGTCCTAATCAGGCCGTCATATGTCTTGTCTGGGAGCGCCATGAGCCTCTGTTATTCAGCATCAGAGTTAATGTTTTTTATAAAAAAAGCGACCTTAATCAGCCGCGAATATCCGGTGACCATTTCCAAATTTATCACCAATGCCCGCGAGATTGAGTTTGACGGAGTGGCGCAAGATGGAGAGTTAAAAATCTATGCTCTGGCTAATCATATTGAGCATGCTGGCGTTCACTCTGGCGACGCGACCATTGTCTATCCGGCAGAAAAGGTCACCTATCTGACCGGAAAAAGGATAATTGAAGTTGCCGAGAAACTGGCGAAGCTTTTGGAGATTACCGGGCCTTTTAATATTCAGTTTATGGCAAAAAATAATCAGGTTTCTGTGATTGAGATGAATCTACGCGCCTCGCGGACATTTCCCTTTATTTCCAAGGTGATTGGGATTAACTTTGCTGAGGTTTTAGTTGACAGTTTTTTTGGCAAGGCAAAAACTTATAGTCTCAGTCAACCGAAGTTCATTGGCGTGAAAACGCCCCAGTTTTCTTTTGCCCGGCTTGAGGGAGCGGATCCGGTTTTAAGAGTGGAGATGGCGTCAACCGGCGAGGTGGCCTGTTTTGGCGAAACAGCAGAGGAAGCTTATTATAAAGCCTTAATTTCGACTGGTTTTTCTTTAAAAAATAAAACCGCTTTGATTACGGTCGGCGGAGAAGAAAATAAGCTGAAAATCGCCGAGTCAATCTGGCGGTTAAAAAATCTTGGTTTTAAGCTTTATGCCACGGAAAAGACACATCGGTTTTTTAAAGATAAAGGCGTGGAGACAGAGTTGGTTTATAAAGTCTACGAGAAGAAAACGCCAACCGTGGTTGACATTATAAAAAATAATAGGGTGGCTCTGGTAGTTAATATCAGCGATCACGAAGAAAAAGAAAGAGTGTTTAAAAAGGTAATTACCGATGGGTTTATGATAAGAAGGGCGGCCATTGACAACAATATTTCTTTACTGACCGATTTTAACTTAGTCAGATTCTTTGTTAATGCACTAGTGAGATATCAACTTAAAGATTTACAGGTTAAAAGTTGGAAGGAGTATCTAAAAAAATAATATAATATTTATTAAAAATATGAGATATCGAACGATAAAAACTGAAATATTGGTAATTGGCGCCGGAGGAGCGGGTCTTCGTGCGGCGATTGAGGCGAAAAAAAGCGGGTTAGAAATAATTCTTTTAGGTAAAGAGGTTTTGGGCTGTGCTCACACAGGAATGGCGATGGGAGGAATGAATGCGGCGATGGTGCTTCCGGCGACGCCTGGATTTCATGCCAAAATCACCCTTGAAGGCGGCTACTTTATCAATAATTACAAATTAGTAAATATTTTTACTGAAGAAATCCCGGCAAGAATTCATGATTTGGAAAATTATGGGGTAATCTTTGATCGGGTTGACAGCGGTGAGTTTTATACCTGGGCCGGGCCAAAACAAAAATATCCTTTAAATATTTGTGTAGGTGATTATACTGGCCGGGAAATGATGCAGGGATTAGTTGATCAGGCAAGAAAAATAGGCATTAAATATTCTGACGAGTTTTTTATCAGTAGACTTCTGAAAAAAGATAATTGTATTATTGGCGCTATCGGAATAAATCTAAAAACCAGTGACTTTGTTGTTTTTCAAACCAAAGCGATTATCTTAGCCACCGGTGGAGCCGGACGGATGTATGAGGTGACCACCAATGCTGCTTCAAATACCGGAGATGGCTACGCGATGGCGCTTGATGTTGGCGCGGAACTTATTGATATGGAGATGGTTCAGTTCCATCCGACCGGTATGGCTTATCCTCCTTCAAGCCGAGGAGTTTTAGTGACCGAAAAGACCAGATCTCACGGTGGAATTTTGCGCAACCAAAAAGGAGAAAGATTTATGAGTAAGTACTATCCAATTGAAATGGAAGTTGCCAAGCGTGATGAGGTTAGCCGATCAATATTTCAAGAAGTAGCCGCCGGACTAGGAACTAAAAATCATGCCGTTTATCTTCATGTTAATCACTGGTCCAAGGAAAAGATTTTAGAGATTATTCCTGACGTTTACGAACAGTATATAAATGTTGGTGTTGATATTTCAAAAGAACCAATGGAAGTTTATCCATCAATGCATCACATCATGGGCGGGATAAAAATTAACCAATGGGCACAGAGTAATATTCAAGGCCTTTATGCCTGTTGTGAAGTAGCATCAGGAATACACGGTGCTAACCGCTTGGGAGGCAACTCGATTGCCGAAGGCCAGGTTTTTGGGAGAAGGGCGGGAATGGATGCTACTAAATATGTAAAAAAAATAAAATATTCGACATTGTCAAGAGAAAATATTCAAAAAGAAATCGCTCGTATTAATCAATATGTAAAAAATACAAAAGGAATTCCTCCGCAAGAAATCGAAGATCAATTAAAAAAAGTCATGTGGAATAAAGTCGGCATCTTTAGAGATGAAAAAAGACTAAAAGAAGCAAAAATTATTGTCAGTAAACTTCTTAGAGAAGCAAAAAATATGAGAGCGCGAACTAATATTCGGCAAAGAAACCGTGATCTTCAGGATTGTTTAGAAGTTAATAATATGTTGCAGACGGCTCAAGTGGTAATTGAGGCCGCCTTACTTCGAAAAGAGAGCCGAGGCGCCCACAGTCGGACTGATTTCCCGGAGATGAAAGACGAATGGGAAAAAAATATCATGGTGAAAAAAGAAGGTGAAAAAATTGTTACTAAAGCTATTCCCGTCGTCAAATAAAACTATGAAGATAAAGGTTTCCGTTTACCGCTACAATTCAGCTTATCAGTCAAGACCAAAATATGATAGTTTTACTATTCCATATCATCAGGGTATGACCGTCTTAGACGCGATTTTATTTATCTATAAACACCTGGATTCAACCTTGGCTTTCCGTTATGAATGCCGGCAGGGAATCTGCGGCACTTGTGGAGTGATGTTAAATAGAAAGCCGGTATTATCATGTTCAACTCAGATTAACCCAAAGATCAAAAAAAATATCATTGAGCCGTTGGCCAATTTTCCGGTGGAAAAAGATCTCGTAGTTAATTTGAAACCTCTCCTTAAAAAGTATTTAAAGATAAAGCCATATATTGAAAAAATTAAGAAAAAAATTATTACTAAAGATATCGCCAATAAATCAAAGCCTTATAGAAAATGCATTGAATGCGGTTGCTGTATCGCCGGTATGGAAATAACAAAAACTTCAAAAGGTTGTTTGGATCCGATGTCATTAGTTAAAATTGCTCGTTATCTGACTGATCCGCGCGATGGGTTAAATAGAAAACCAATAGCAAAAGAACTTGGAGTAAAATATTATTCTGAAGAAATTGGCAGACGGATTTCAAAAAGTTGTCCGCGGGGAATACCTATCGACGAGGTGATAAAATTAGTAAAATGAAAAAATTAATTAAGAACGGAAAAATTGTCACTTCGGAAAAAATTATTGATGGAGATATTTTAATTGAGAATGGAATAGTCAAAGACTTGATACCGAAATTTTTTGACGGAAAACAAAAAACCGCAAAAAATTTGATATCTGCGTCTTTACAAATTATTGATGCAAAAGGCAAGTATATTCTTCCCGGTCTAATTGAAGTTCATGGGCATATGAGGGAGCCGGGACTTTCTCATAAGGAAGATGTTTGTACTGGTACTCAAGCTGCCCTGGCTGGTGGAGTGACAACGATAATTGACATGCCCAACACCAAACCTCCGACTGTGACTGTTGATTTATTACAAGAAAAAATCCATAAGATCTATCCTGGTCGATCATATACTGACTATGCCTTTTTTATGGGAGTGGCTTCTGATAAATTAGATGAACTAAAAAAAGTTAATCCCAAAGATATTGCCGGCGTAAAATTATTTATGGCTGGTCATGAAACCACGCCAACCACAATTCCTGATGATCTTACTCTGGGAAAAGTTATTGAGATATTGGCTAAAAGAAAAATTTTATTGGCAGTTCATGCAGAAGATCAATGGTTGATTAATTATTATAACAGTGAATTTAAAAAAACTGGTCGAACCGATGCGGCTTTATGGTCAGAAATTCGGCCCACCTCTGTTGTTGCCACAGCGGCTGCCAGAATAATTGCTTTAGCATCAAAATATCCTAATTTCAAATTATATTTGCTTCATCTTTCCACTCCTGAAGAATATGCATTACTGGTGGTTGCCAAAAAACAAGGAATGGATATTTATGGAGAGTTGGTTGGATATCAACTGGTTTTTAATACTGATGACTACAAAAAATATGGCAATAAAATAAAAGTATCTCCGGCAATAAGGACTCCTAAAGATCAAAAAATTCTTTGGCAGTTATTTCGCGGAGGTCAAGTCGATGTTTTATGTTCTGAGCATACGCCTCATGAATGGGAATTGAAAAACCAGCCTGATTGTTGGAAAGCCCAGTCTGGCACTCCGGGGGTGCAGGAAACATTGCCGGCGACCATCACTGGTTGGGTAAAAAAGTTTAGCAAAGATAGATTAGAAGAAGGTTTGATGAGAATTGCTTTTTGTACCTCAGAAAATCCAGGTAAAATTTTTGGATTTAAAGGAAAAGGCGGAATTAAAGTTGGAAATGATGCTGATTTGGTAATAATTGATACAAAAAATTATTGGCAGGTTCAAAAAAAAGACCTCTTTTCCAAATGTTGCTGGTCGGCATATGAAGGAATGAAATTATTAGGCCGACCGATCATGACATTTTTGCGAGGCGAAAAAATTTACGAAAATGGTAAGATTATCGGTAAAGCAAAAGGTAAATGGATTAATCATTAATAAACATTATGAACAAAAAAATTCTTTATGGCTTGCAGACAAAGGCGGCCATGGAAAACTTTCCGTTTGATTATCCGTTGACTCATTTGGAATTTATCTATGCGATAGTGTTGGTAAAAAAAGCCGCGGCAAAGGCTAATCTGAAAGCCGGAAAAATTGATGAGAAAAAAGCCAAAAAAATTATTGCTGCCTGTGATGAAGTTTTGCAAGGAAGATATAATGATCAGTTTGTTATCAAAGGTCTTCACGGCGGAGCCGGAACTTCAGTTAATATGAATGTTAACGAAGTGATTGCTACCATATCAGGCACTCATTCAAATGACGACGTCAATGCCAGTCAGTCAACCAATGATGTCAATCCTTCGGCCTTGAAAATCATTTCAATTAAATTAACAAAAAAACTTTTAGACAGTCTACTTTATTTAATTAAAGTGATGGAAAAAAGGGCAGAGGAGTTTAAAGACATAAAAAAGCTGGCAAGGACCCATATTCAGGATGCGGTGCCGACGACTTTGGGAGCAGAGTTTCATTCTTACGCTGATACTTTGAAAAGAGATAAAAAAAGGATAGAGAATGCCTTAAGTTATTTATATGAACTAAATTTGGGAGGAACTGCTATAGGCAACAGCATTAATGCGTTAGCTGGATACCTTAAAAATATCTATCCGGAATTAAGAAAAGTAACTGGGATAAGTCAACTTAGACCTTTGGAAAACCTGATGTCCGGGACAAGCAGCGGTACTGATTTTTGTTTTTTATCCTCATCTGTCAATTTGCTTTGTCTTGACATGACGAAGATGGCGGCTGATTTTAGGTTTTTGGCCAGCGGGCCAAAAGGAGGAATAGGGGAGATCTCTTTTTCCGAACTGCAGCCTGGGAGTTCAATCATGCCCGGCAAGGTCAATCCGATTATCTGCGAAACCATCAATCAGATTTACTATCAGGTCGACGGCAGAAATACGACCATCCATCATGCGGCCGAAGGAGCTCATCTTGAGCTGGGAATAATGCTGCCGGCGATTGCCGACTCGTTAATTACGATGTTGAAGATTGTTGATTCCGGCCTTCGTCTTTTTGCCGATCGCGGGATAAAAAAGATCGTTGCTAATAAAAAAAGATGCCTTGAGCTTTTAGAGAACTCAACTGCTTATTCAACATTATTGGTACCAAAATTAGGCTATGATATAGTCTCAAACATTGTCAAAGAATCTCTAAAAACCGGAAAAACAATCAGAGAAATTATTTTAAAGAATAAATTATTAACTAACCAAGAGTTGGATAAATTACTGGATTTTCAATTGGTTTGAATAATTATTAAAGTATGTTAAAATAATGTTTTACAAACACACATATGCAAAATGGTTTTACAAGAGTAACACATAATACGCATACCAAATCGGAAGAAGTTCGTAACGGACTTGCGGCCTGGTGGAGAGGGGTTACGAATCAGCGGCGGTTAAAAAGATTATCAAAAAATCATGAAGGCATAATTTATTATAGTTGTGATCTTCGAGCCGGCGGCGGTCGGCGAAAATAAACACAATCTCTCCATTAGTATTAAAAAAATATTTGTTAAAAGATAATTTTTTAATTGACTTTTGAAGTGGTATAATTTAATAAATATGAAGACGATTCATCACAATCTTCCTTCAAAAGAGCGGTTGATTTTGGAGTTATTTCGCATTAAGGCGATTGAGTTTGGTAGATTTAAATTGAAATCAGGAGCGATTTCTCCTTATTATTTAGACCTGCGTCTGCTGGTTTCTTATCCGTATTTACTGGAAGTGGTGGCCGATGTTTTCTGGGAAGAGCTACGGTTAATGCAGTTTGATTTACTGGTTGGGGTTCCTTACGCTGCTATTCCACTGGCAACGATAATTTCCTACAAATATAATCGGCCAATGGTTTTTGTCCGTAAAGAACAAAAACAATATGGAAAAAAGAAACAAATAGAAGGCGTTTTCCACTCAGGACAGACTGCTGTTTTACTTGATGATGTTATTTCCGACGGAAAGAGTAAAGAAGAGACATTAACAGTTTTTAAAAATGACGGTTTAAAAATCAACGACGTCTTGGTGCTTTTGGATCGTCGAAAACAGACTGATAAAAAAGGCGAGATATACGGCTGTAAATTAACAGCCATTTATAATATGTTTGAGGTCATAAAAATCTTATTAAAACACGGATGTATCTCTTCTCTTCTAGAAGAACAAGCAAAAGAGTTTATAAAAACTGGCGATTTGGAATAGAGATAGTTGCAAAAAAGAGAATGTTGTGTTAGAATACGATAACTTAAAAAATATGAACATCTTTGATTCCAAAATGAAAGAAAAGATGATTCTCGATCTTCACGAGGTTCATATTATTGATTTTGGTAAATTCAAACTAAAATCAGACATAATTAGTCCTTATTATATAGACCTTCGTTTATTAGTCACTTTTCCTCATTTGCTTGAACTCGTCAGTGACGTCCTCTGGGAAAAGATTAGATTAAAACCATTTGATTTAATTGCTGGAGTTCCTTATGCTGCTTTACCGATTGCCACCGCTATTTCTCTTCGCTATAACCGCCCGCTTATTTTTATGAGAAAAGAAAAAAAAGACTACGGAAAAGGAAAAATGATTGAGGGAATTTATCACAAAGGGCAGTATGTAGTCGTCATTGATGATGTTATTTCCGATGGTGCCAGTAAGTTTGAGACGATAAAACCAATCGAAGAAGTGGGACTGGAAGTAAGCCAGGTAATAGTTGTTCTTGATCGAGGTCAAGGTGGTGTTCAGACTGTTAAAAACAAAGGTTATCACTGTACTGCGATTACTAATATGGAAGAGGTTTTGGAAGTGTTGTATAAACACGGGAGAATCAACTACGAACAGTTGATGGAGTGCCAAAAATTTATTATAAAAACTTCTACTAACACAGAAATGAAAAACACTAAAAGTTCTCAAAAAATAAAACACGCCGTTAGATAATACTATGTTAGACATAAAATCAAAAGAAAAATTAGTTGACATGCTTTATTCATCAGGAGTAATTGCTTTTCCTAAGAGTAATAGTCCTGACAGTTTTCCTTATGAAATAAAACTTCAATATTTAACTTCCCAACCGAAAATTCTTCATTTTACCGCCAAACTCCTTTGGTCGGTTGTTAAAAAAGAAACCTTTGATTTAATCGCCGGGCCATATACCGATATTCCATTAGCAACCACTCTTTCTTTAGAATACAATTGGCCGATGATCTTTATAAGAGGAGAAAAGAAAAAATATGGAATGGAAAAGCTTATCGAGGGAAACTATAGTACTGGTCAAAAAGTTGTCGTTGTTGACGAAGAAGTCAGTGATCCAGCTGATTCTTTGCAGCTTTTAGGAAGGTTGGAAGGAAGCGGACTTAAGATTGTTGGTATTTATGTTCTGATTGACAAGGGATTGGGCAATTTGGAAGCAATCAGAAACAAAGGTTATAAATGCGAAGCATTGATCAATCTAAATGATATTTTTATTCATCTTTTTGAGACCGGAAAAATATCTCCCGATCAGCTTAATCAAGCTAAAGATTATTTTAAAACCAAAAAAATCTCTTCTATTCTTCCCTACATATAATATTTTATTTGCCATATATAATATATCTATGGTTGGGGTAGATCAAGATACCGAAAACTTAGTATATCGAATTAGGGAAAGAATTGGGATCGATCCTATAAGTCGTTATCTTAAATCTCGACATTCGCCTGAGCCGGGTGAAACTGTGTTTATTCCAACCGGACCGGTCGAAGGAATGTATTATCAAGAACCATGGGGAGATGGACAATCTACTTATAGAACTGGTAGTAGGGCGAATCAATATAGAGAACAATTGTTTAGTGATGAGTTTAATTTGGTGGAAGTTAACCTTTTTAAAGGTATATTTAGAGTGAAGCGGAAACCAGATCGTTCCAGTTTAATCGCTGGAGGAATTGATAACGCTTTCGCCCCTGGAAAAACTGTACTTGATTTAGGAAGCGGAAGAGCGCGTGCTTTGCTGCAATTTTCAAAAGATTATCCTAACACTGTCTTTATAGGCATAGATGATAGGTACAAACAAGAAGAAGTAGTTGATATAAAAGAGCGAGTAATTCATCTTATGAATGACGACTGGCATTTTCTAAAAACAATTCCAGATCAGAGTGTTGATACAATTCTTTCGTGTAAAGGGGCGTTTACTAATGGAGTTTATAAAAGTGATTCTGAAACAAGTTTTAAAATAATAAACACTCTTAATAGAGTGGCAAAGCCTGAAGCAGTATTAAGATATAATACAGATAGAGGATGGTCTGTTAACTATAAAGAAGGAGATGAGTGGATAGTTAATTTTCTACGAGATAATGGTTGGGAGGTTTATCCTTCAAAAGGACCAACCACTGTTGCGATTAAAAAAACCAACTCTTGAACTACATTTATAAATAATCTATACTTATTTCAATTAAAAATTCTTTAAAAATATGACCTTTCAGGAAAAACTGGATGGGATTGTTAAAAAAAATAATTCTCTAGTTTGCGTAGGATTGGATAGTGATTTTAATAAAATTCCTGAGTATTTAAAGTCGAAAGAAAACGCTGTCTTTGAATTTAATAAAGCAATTATTGATGCTACTCACGATTTTGTTTGTGCCTATAAACCTAACTCTGCCTTTTATGAAGCGCGAGGGGAGGAGGGGATAAAGGAATTGAAAATGACCTTTGATTATATCAATAATGAATATCCGGAAGTTTTTACCATTATTGATGCCAAGCGAGCTGATATCGGTAATACTAATGATGGTTATGCCAAATATGCCTTTGATTTTCTTAAAGCCGATGGGATTACGCTTCATCCTTATTTAGGCCATGAGGCAATGGGACCGTTTCTAGAGCGGGAAGATAAAGCCTCTATTATTTTATGCAGGACATCCAACAAAGGCGCTGGAGAATTTCAAGATTTAGTCTCACAAGGTGAACCTTTATATAAAATAGTCGCTAAAAAAGTTACCAAGGAATGGAATAAATTAGGTAACTGTATGATGGTTATTGGCGCGACTTATCCTGAAGAGTTGGCTGAGGTAAGAAAGATCGCCGGTGATATGACATTTTTAGTGCCTGGAGTTGGCGCTCAAGGAGGCGATGTCGAAAAAACCGTCAAGGCAGGACTAAACTCTAAAGGCGCTGGGATGATCATTAATTCCTCTCGCGGGATAATTTTTGCTTCATCTGGTCCTGATTTTGCTGCTACCGCTCGCCAAGAGGCAAAAAAACTAAAAGAAGAAATTAATAAATACAGATAATTCTCAATAATTAATCCATGAAATACAAAATCGGTGTCTTCGGGTCGGCGAAGGATGAGGAAAAAGCCTTAAAAAAAGCCGAAGAGCTGGGAAAAGAGTTGAGTAAACATAATCTGATTGTTCTTACTGGTGCTTGCGAAGGAATACCTTACCGCGTCGCCTCAACTGCTTTTTCTTTAGGTACTGAGGTATGGGGATTTGCGCCTGCGGTTAATCTCAAAGAACAGAAAAAGATCTATCCAAGGCAGGACTTGAGTATTTATAAAAAATTATTTTATATTCCTAATAACTATTCTTTTAAAAAAGATCTAAACATTTGCAAGAAGTATCGTAGTATTACCTTGGTCGTTGCCTGCGATGCCGGCATTATCATCTCCGGCCGCTGGGGAACAATGAACGAGTTTACTAATCTCTATGACTTTGGAAAAATCATTGGCGTCTTGACTGGGAGCGGAGGAGTCGCCGACGAGTTACCAAAATTAATGAAAAAGATTATTAAAAAAACAAGAGCTGAGGTAATATTTAATCGTGACCCAAAAAAATTAGTAGTACAATTGATTAATCGATTAGAACTATGACCTTTCAACAGAAACTAGAGAAGATCATTAAAAAGAATAACTCCTTGGTCTGTGTCGGGTTGGATACTAATGCTTCCAAGATTAAAAGTAATCAATTTTCGTTCAATAAGTCTATTATCGACGCCACTTGTGACCTGGTTTGTTCATACAAGTTGAACACTGCCTTCTATGAGTCTATAGGACATATTGGTGTTAAAGCATTAAAAGATACCTGTGACTATTTAAAGAATAAATATCCGAAAATTCCTATCATCATCGATGCCAAACGGGCTGATATTGGCAATACAAACAACGTTTATGTTCAATTTGTTTTTACATACCTTGGAACCGATGAAGTGACAGTTCATTAGTACTTAAAAGAGAAAGCTATAAGATTATTAATTTGTACGCTATTGAAAATTATTCTATGATTTTTGACAAAGTAACTATTAAATCAGGTGATTATGAGAAGAAACTGAATGTTTACCCATATCTTCGTGATCCTAAAGGGTTCTATGGCGATCTATTAGTCGATCATCTGGTAAAGTTTAAAGATATTTTTATCCCATTGATTGGTAAATACCGCGGTGTCTGGTTTAAAAATCCAGAAAAAAAAGGAATCTTCATTCTAGAGAACTATTATTACGAAGCAAAGCATTTAATGGAGAGAATTAATAAACTAGCTCAGAAGATAGTTGGTAGTGCGGTTTTATACGATGACAAAAAAGTTTGCAGCGAATACTTTCAGTTAGCTGAGGAAGGCTATCGGTTGTTAAAAAAGTACCAAAGCGACTTTTCCCTGACCGATCTTAAAGAAATTCCTGTTTCTCTGGAGAGGGCGGGACTGGTAACAACCAGATTGGCTTTAGGGCTTGACAAAGATGCTAAGGTGCACAATGAGATCAGGGTAGTGACGAAAAGGACCCATCTTAAGGAAGAGCCGGCCAACTATCTGACGGCGACGGTTAAGTGGCGGGATGAAGTTGGTCTAAAAAAAATTAATCACCAGCCAGTGATGATGGCCGACTTTGTCAATCCGGCTTCCGGTGCCTCGACGGCCGCCTTTATTTTAGCAGCGAAGAAAATTGGCATCGTTCCTTCAGCCATCTATCATCGGTCAATCTCGGCGACCAAACAGGGGATTGTTTTTATGAAAAAGGCTTTGGAAGAGTTGGGAATAAAAACCTATTTTTATACGGTTGGCTGCGCAAACGAGCTAAACTCCAGTTATTATTTAATAGGCGACCGGGCCGTCGGAGACGCCGGCCACATTCTCCGCCATTTTTTGCCGAAAGGCTATCAACAATAGAGCAAGGTCTTACTCAAGACTGAATTTTCTGAACATGTTCAAGCGTATCTTTTAACGCTTCTTTAGATAGACCAATATGGGCAGGTAGTGTTATTTCAAAAGGGTCTTTACAATATTTATTATCTTTTTCAGCGACCAGTCTGACTTTATGATAATCTTCCCCCTGATTATATTTTAAAGAATAAGGTACAAAACTATGTAAATTAGGAGTAGTCATGTCTGGTTCAATTAACTCAATATAAATCATTTTTTCTCTTCTTGGAAAATCTAATACATTTGGTTTGTCTCTATCTTTCATTTTGTATTGACTCCAAGGAAAAAGATGTTCACCTTGTTTAGGGAGTATTTGAATTTCAGATAATGCACAGTCATCAAGCTTATCTCTTTCAAAAGGATGATATAAGAGCCGAAAACCTCTATGAGTACCATCTAAAAATTTATGGACAAAGTCAACTGAGATCCGCAACCGATTAAAATCATAAAGATTTTGTTTATCAGTATTAGCTTGTATATTCATTAAAACATTATTATTTCTTGGATCTGTATATCTGAAATTAAGAAGATTAGGATTTGTTCTATCTATTGTCATTGTTAATTTAGAAAAATCTCTTCCAAGGAGATTAGTCAACTCAACTTTTCCTAAACCGGAAATAAATGGTTTTAAAACCATTTCAGTCCGAGACATTACTTCATGAGAAGAAATTTGTACTTCGCTTAACGCTGCCATATTTTGTATGATATATTATATCAAATTTTATTGAGATGACAACACCTTCCCTATGAATCAGGTTTTTTTCAATAAAAATCTTCTGTAGGTTGGCTCATGGTTTGTGATAAACTTCATTGTTTTTAAAACCCTATAGTATGATAAAATTAGCTACTTATGGCAGGAGTAGAAGGCCCTCAAAAAGAAAAATTTGTTCCGATTTCGCAGCGGTTGCCTGATGCTTTAAAAGGTTGGAATAAAGAAGATGCTCAAGCTTCAGAGTTGGATCTGATCTGCCAGAAAGTCAGAAATGTATACGCGCAAATGACCTGGGGTAATTTGATTCAAGACTATGATCGTTTAAATGAGCATTCATCAGGGTTGGAAATCGAAAAAAATATCTATTACCAATCACGAAAAACTGATTTTATAAAAACCGTTTCAACTTCTCCACTTCAAAAAAGTCGGATTTCTGATTTCAAAGATGGAAAGGTTATAAAAAATTCTGATGATCGTAATTTTTTATCTAATAGATTTAGAGCGGAAGCGTTAGGGAAAGATTTATATCAATGGATGATAGACGCCTTAAAAACTAAAGATAATAGTTTAATTGCTCAAGCTATATATATTATTTTTAATACCGAAAATCCTTTTTTGTACATTTCGCCAAAAGTAACGACTTTTATAAAGAGAACGATGGATAGATTTAGAGACAACTTGCCAGAATTGACAGAAAAAGGTTTTGGGAAAATGGAACATTTTATCCAAGAACTGAACTTTGCTACCCATGCAGACTTTTTGAATGATTGGGGTTATTGTCAAGAGGCCGGTGAAACTTATTTTGGTTTATTAGAAGATAAAGAAGTAGGCAATCTATTATTTAGAGATACAGTTTTATTGGCTAATGATGAACGGGCTACACTGTTTCCTGCACAAATATTTAATTTTTTTGAGCAAATCATCAGACTGTATCCGAAAACAGAAAGTTATGATCAAGCAATAAAACAATTCTATAAAGAATATCCTATAGGCATACATCAATATTTTAATGGTAAGACCAATATTATTATTACCGGTGCACAAAGAAGTTTGGAACATTTAAATTTATCTGAAGAGGGCATATGGCCAGGTAAAATTCTTTTAGCGCTTTTTTCTGGGCCGCCTGAGGTGTCTCTGCAGGAAGCTTTTTATACTGCGTGCCATAAATGCATTACAGTAGACAGAGAGGGTGAAGAAGTATTAAAGTCGATAGAAAATGGGGGACAAGCAAGCTTTGTACGTAATGAACTTCTGCCAGGTCAAAAAAGAGCCAATAGACATTTTTTCATAGGAAATTTTAAAAAAGAAGAAAACCTTACTCATACTCATATAAAAGGAGACTTACCCAAAGACAAAAAAAATATTGAGAGAATACTAGGAAAAGCTATTTCTAAACTCTCTGTCATAACAGATAAAAGAGGATCTCTTTTATATTTGAAAGGGAACGAATTGCTGGAGCATTTGCGCTGGCTCTTTAAAATAGCAAATAAAAATCCAGAAGTATTAGTCTATTTAAGTCGTGGTATTAGTACGAATATGCTGATAGATTTAGTTATTCAAAATAAATATGATCATTGGAGCTTGGCATACGGTATTTCATCTTTAAGAATGGGTGAACTTATGATCATACCAACTGACCAAATACGTTTGGAAGGAGCTGCGGGCGAAACTCTTTTTCCACTTATTATTATTTCTCATTTAAATTCACTATTAGAAAAGAAAAAAAATTTAACCAATCAAGAAAAAAGATCAATTACTTTAATAATTTTTTGTTCAATTTTAGGCTTATGCGGAAAATATTTAGAAGAATTATTCGCTCAATCGGGAATGGGATTTGATATTGATTCTTTCTATTATACATTCTTAGGAGAAGAAAAGTATTTATTTGAAAAAAGAGGCCATTTATTTGCTGAACAATTGTTGATTTTTTTTAGAAAAATGTTAAGAGGAGATGATAAAAAAGAAGCTATTCTTGAATTGAGAGAAAGTATTGGAACAGAAATAGATCAAAGTTATGTAGATATAGTCACAGAATACCCAATAGAATATGTTTATGAAATAATTGATCTTATAGTTCATTCCAACGAAATTTCCACTTCTCTTCAAGGAATCAATGTGCATGAAATTTATAAGTTTGCCGATAGATTAAATGATCTTTAATTTTATTAAACTCTATTTTCGATTTTTAACAACGCAAATGTTATACTAATTATCTTATGTTTGTTCCTGATCAAAAAATCCTCAAAAACTATGCTAGGGTAATGGTGGATTTTTTAGCCTCGTTTTGTTGATTATAGTCCATAGACAAAAGTTAACTTAACTCCTATAATTTTGGAAATGACGAAATACATTAATATTAAAAAAGCCCAAAACGAGTCCTGGAAAGTTTATGATTCTTGGAGGAAAACTGATGGAATAAATTGTCCGGCTTTTAGATCGAAAGTTAGAATAAGTTTATTGGGCTGGAGGCATCTAATAGGCGCTACCGGTCACAAAAAGCGAATATCTAATGATGTATATCGTCGACTAAAGTTACTTCCACATGTAAAGACTATTATAGAAAATTCAAAATTAGTCCAAAACATTAAAAAGAAAAAAGGCAGGACGTATTATGCTTTGGAAGGGATGTTGGAAGTAGATGAAAATAACCAAAAATCATTAAGGAAAATCAGAGTAATAATTATCGAAGATTTCAAAAAAAATAAAATATTTCTATCAGTAATGGACAAAAAATGAAGATTTTTTAGTGGTGCCTCACGCTTTGGTTTTTAGGACGTCAGCGTCATGGAGAGTAAAAACTCTCTCACCAATAATTAGTATACTAATTTATATTTTATTTTCAACTGCAATCTATGATCATTTCTGATTATATCCGTTCCTTCAAAAACTATCCTCGAAAACTATACCAAGGTGATGACAGATTTTGTTTTAAATAACCTTCGTGCCAAGTTTTTTCGCCTGCAGTCTAAAAAAAGATTTTAACTCATCTAAAGTTAGCGGTTTTATCATTTTGGGCAAAAATTTTAGTTCTTTTGAGTTTAGAAAATCTTCACCTAAAGAAATGAGGTCAAGATCGAGTTTGAATTTAGTCTTAACGATTTTCAGCAAATCCCAGATAGAGCTTTTTTCTTTTAAGATGAAATAAAGATCGACATAATCCTTAGGCTTTTGATATAAAAATAAATGTAATAGCTTTTTTGTGCTGGAAGATAAAGAATAATTTATTTTAACATTCTGTAAGGAAATTTTTCCTATTTTCCCCATATGATAAATTTGAGAAAATTTCTTCTTCCAGGTTCGAGTTTAAGTCTATTCCAGTACTTTTTGACTTGATCAACCGGAATTTTTTGTCTATCTTTAAGATAGACTCCAAAATTAATCAAACGCTCCAATATTTTTATCCTTCCTTCTTCGGTCTTTTCCAGTTCCTTTTTATCATAGTCCCAAAGATTAGTCATATTAATATATTTTATCAGATGTTATACTATTATTCTTATGTTTACTCCTTCTCAAAAAATCCTGGAAAACTATGCCAAGGTAATGATAGATTTTGCCCTTGGAAAAGGAAAGGGGATTAAGGAAAAAGAAGTTGTTTATCTTCAATACGACGTTGAAGCGCTACCTTTGGCTTTGGCGGTTTATCAGCGGATTCTGGAAAAAGGCGCTTATCCGATCATCAAAAGCCATGAGGAAAAGTTCCAAAAAATTCTTTTTAACAAAGCCAAAGATGACCAGCTAAAGTTTTTTCCCAAAAAATATACTAAATCTTTAGTTGAGACGATTGATCACCGAATCTATCTCATCGCTCTTCGCGACCCATTTTTACTGAAAAATGTTGATCCGAAAAAAATTATCAAAGCCAATAAACCAACAGGCACTCTTAAAAAATGGCTCTTTAATAAAGAAGACGAAGGAAAACTAACCTGGTCTTTGTGTTTGTTTGGAACTGAAGGAATGGCTAAAGAAGCAGGGTTGACCGAAGAGGAATTTTGGCAAGAGATTATTAGCACTTGTTATTTAGGATCGGATAACCCGATCCCTACATGGAAAAAAACATTTCAACAGATCGATTATATAAAAAATAAACTGAATAAATTACCGATTGAAAGACTTCACCTAACCTCAAAAGATACCAACCTCTGGATTAACTTAGGAGAAAAAAGACAGTGGCAAGGTGGAGAAGGATGCAATATTCCTTCTTTTGAGATCTTTACTTCGCCTGATTGGCGGGGAGTAAACGGCCATATCTTTTTTGACTTTCCTTTATACCGTTATGGCAACTTAATTAAAGGAATCTATCTAGAGTTTAAAGAAGGAAAGGTTGTTAAAACTAATGCCAAAGAAAATGAAGCGCTTTTAAAGGCGATTGTCTCCCAAAAAAACGCTGATAAAATCGGTGAGTTTTCCTTGACTGATAAAAGATTTTCTAAAATTAGTCGTTTTATGGCCAATACTTTATATGATGAAAACTTCGGCGGAAAGTGGGGTAATACTCACTTAGCCCTTGGTAGCTCTTATCATGATTGCTATACTGGAGCAGTCAAAAAAATGACCAAAAAAGACTGGGAGAAATTAGGCTTTAATGAGTCAGCGGAGCACGTTGATATTATTATGACAGGAAATCGAAAAGTAGAGGCTATTTTAAAAGACAGAACAAAAAAACTTATTTATAAAGACGGTATATTTATTCTATAAAATTTCCAATAACAAAATTCAAATGACAATTCAATAACAAATAATAAATGTTTTAATATTTAAACATTTGATATTTGAATTTGATTTGTTATTTGTCATTTGTGATTTGTAATTTGTAATTTGTTATCATTAATATATGATTTCTCTTACTGATATTATCAAGAAAGAAAACATAATATCAGTTTCTCCTGAAGATCATCTTTCCTACGCTTTAAGCAAACTCTCGACCTCTCATGATGCGCTCTTTGTTTTTGAGGACGTTGAGCGTCCTTCCGAGAAAAAGAAATTTTTAGGAATAATTAATCCCTACCATTGCTTAATTAAATCGTCTTATCCCGGTAATACTAAGGTTAAACACTGTCTTGTCCATCCACCAAAGATCTTTACCGATTACTCTCTCTTTAAAGTTATTAATCTGCTTATTCAGTCAAAGATTCACTATCTGCCGGTCTTTGAGAATATTAAACGTCCTGAGGAGAAAGAACGATTTTTAGGAGTGATTTCCGCCCGAAGGGTTTTATCTCACTTAAAAAATTTACCGATCTATAAAGACAAAATTGAACTGTTAATAAAAAGTAAAAAACGGCCATTACTAGTTATTTATGAGGAAGATAGCATCGCCAAAGCTCTTGACATTTTTCGTAAAACGCGGATTTCCAAACTGATTGTTATTAATCAAGAGATGAAACTAAAAGGAGTCTTGAGTTATTATGATTTAATTTCTTTTTTAGGTTCGCCAGATAGAAGACAAGAGAGAAGTGGAAGACAAGGCAACAAAATTCATCTTTATAGTCAAAAAGTTAAGAATTTTATGAAGAACTATGTTCTGACTTTATCTCAAGAAAAGCCATTGTTTCAAGCGTTTAATCTTATTCTGGAAAAGAAAATCGGCAGTGTTATTATTATTGACGAAGAGCATCATCCAATAGGCGTCATTACTACCCGCGATCTTTTTCAGTATTTTTTGAGCAAGGAAGGAGGTCTTTTTAAGCAGGTGACGACGAAATTTAGAAAGATCTTCAAATGAAAAAGTTTTTATTAATATTAATTCTTTCCGTTGGTCTATACTTTCGTTTTATCGGTGTTAACTGGGACCAAAACCAACATCTTCACCCAGATGAGAGGTTTTTGACGATGGTGGGGACGGCGATGAAAATGCCGAAAAGTTTTTCTGACTATTTAAATCCCAAAACATCAACTTTTAATCCAGAAAATATCGGCTATAAATTTTATGTTTATGGGACTTTTCCGGTGGTTTTGAATAAACTATTGGCTGCTGCTAATGGGGCAGATAACTATAATCTTTTTACTATTCAAGGGAGGATGTTGTCAGCTTTTTTTGATTTCTTGATTATTCTCTTAGTTTATAAAACAGCGAAACTATTAACTAATCGTCATCCTGAGCGAAGCGAAGGATCTAGCGACCGAAGGTCACGTAACGCTTCGTTAGATTCTTCAGTCACTTCGTTTCCTCAGAATGACAATATAGCATTATGGGCAGCTTTTTTTTATGCAATTGCTGTATATCCCATTCAAACTTCACATTTTTTTACCACTGATACTTTTTTGAATTTTTTTATGTTTGGGTCGTTTTACCTTGCGTTACGATATTATGTGGGGGCATTGCGCGCAATGCCCTTACAGGATTTGATATTGTCCGCTATCTTTTTCAGCCTTGCCTTGGCCTGCAAAATATCAGCAGTTTATATCCTTCCTCTAATTCTCTTTTTTATAATAAGGAGAGTCCTTTTAAAGGAGAGTCCTTTTAAAGGAGAGTCCTTCTGCAAATTGATAGGATTTGTTTTGTTAATTTACTTTGTTCTTCGCTTAGCTGACCCCTATTACTTTCAATCAGCTAATTTTTTTGACCCTAGATTAAACTCTTCATTTCTTAATAGTATTAAGTCGTTGACTCAATTTACACGGCCTGATGTTTGGTATCCGCCGACGGTCCAGTGGATAGGAAAACCGGTGAGTTTTCTTTTAATAAATTTGATGTTTTTTGGGGTTGGGATACCATATTTTATATTTATGGTTATTGGAATGGTTTCTGTCATTCCGACCAAGCAAAGCGCGTGGAGGAATCTTTTAAATAACACATTATTTCTTATTCTTCTTTGGGTTGTTGGTTATTTTGTTTATCAGTCTTTTCAATTCGTTAAATCAATCCGCTATACTATCTATCTTTATCCGTTTTTCGCCATATTTGCTGGAATTGGAATTAATTTAATTTTGGAACGAATTAAAAATAATAAAACATCATTTATCATTTGTAATTTGTTATTTGTCATTTTATTAATGGTTTGGCCTTTAGCTTTTACTTCAATCTATCGGCAAAAACATAGCCGGGTGGCTGCTTCCGAATGGATTTACAAAAATTTACCCGGCGGCTCTTATATTCTTAGCGAATCATGGGATGATTCTCTGCCGCTTTCTGTTGCCAATAATTACGGTAAACAATTTTCCGGGGAACAATTACCGGTCTTTGATCCTGATAATCCGGAAAAATGGAAAAAAATTAATATGTCATTGGAAAAAGCTAATTATTATATTTTATCTTCTAACCGCGGGTGGGGGAGCATTATGGATACGCCGTCTAAATATCCGTTAATGAGTAAATTTTATCAAGATTTATTTAATGGAGAAACAAACTATAAAAAAATTATTGAGTTTACGGCGTATCCAAAATTTCAAATTTCAAATTTCAAATTTCAAATTAATGATGGTTGGAGTGAGGAAATGTTTACTGTCTATGATCACCCGAAAGTTTTAATCTATAAAAATGTTAAAAAATTATAATCTTGAATATTACTCTGAAGAAAAAATACTTAATCCACCTTTACATGTAAGAGATGAGATTAATTTCATTTTTAGACGATTAACAAAAGATAAAAATAAGAAGATTGTTGATTTTGGAAGTGGGGGAGGCAGGTTAACTATTCCCTTATTGAAAAATGGATATAAAGTTGTGGCCATAGATATTGACAGAAAATCACGGGAACAATTATTGAAAACGGCCACTAAAATTGGAAAAAATAAAAATCTTCAAATAAGTAAAACATTTCCAAAAAATGGCAAGTATGATTATATTTTAGGTACAGACATTCTTCATCATCTCGATATAGGTAATTATTTTAGATTATTTAATAGTCACTTAAAAAAAGGTGGAAAAATAATTTTCTCCGAACCAAATAGCTGGCATTTATTTTGGTGGGTGTTTATTTTTTTATTTCTTGATTTTAAAAAAGAAAAAGGACTGGTTCAATGTTCATACTTTTCCTTAGAAAGAAGATTGAAAAAATCAGGATTCAGTAATATTAAAATTTCCGGTTTTAACTTATTTCCTCCTTATTTTATTTCGAAAATAAAATTATTAAGAGAGCTAAACTATTACTTGAGTAATCTAGTTTTTCTAAAACTCTTTGCTTTCCGTCTGTTTATAGAGGCAGAAAAATAATGCGCTAGATTTCTTAACATTAACTCTAATATTAATATTTTTAGTGATAAAGTTTTTCCATAAAAAAATATTTAATCTTGGAAAAATCTGCCAGTTATTAAAGAGTTGATAGGTTATCAAAGAGAGAAGAGAAAGGTAATGAGATAGATCCATAAAGCACGAATTTTTTTCGTTTAAGTAACCAACAGCTTTAATGATTTTAAATCCAGTTTTTTTGAATAAATTAGTCCATCTTTGATAAGAAAATAAATGATGGTGAGTTTGTTTTCTTCTCATGTAGTTAACATAATAGTTTCCTAATAACTTTTTCCCCAAAAGATAATTATTCCATTTATCAGTCATTACCGTGGTAATAAAGTATCCATCTGGTTTTAGGACACGGTAAATTTCTTTTAGAGAATAATCAATATTTAAAATATGTTCAAGAACACAGTTTGAAACTATGGTTTGGAAATAGTTATCTTTAAAAGGCAGTTTTTTTCCGTTATAAAGTACTATTTTTTTATAGATTTTTTTATTGATTATTTTTTCGGTTCTTTCATTTTTAATATCTAGTCCAATATTAATTTTTTCTTTTCCAAAAACCGTTTCGCAGAAGAATCCATCACCGCAGCCAAAATCAAGAATGGGTTTTTTAATTAACCTTGAATGTTTTTGGAACAATAAAGCTTCCGGAGTTCTAATCACCGCCAAAAACATCGGACGATTATTGAGGTATTTTTCAATATAAATTGATTGTTTTATCATAAAAATGATAGGTTTTCTTGATATTAAAGATTTTTTTTGCCTTATTAATCAAAAACTCATTAGAGAATTTGTTTTTATTTTTTAAAATTTTTATAATTGCCTCGCTTATTTGTTGTGAATTTTTTGGTTCAACAAGAATTCCCATTTTAGTTAATCTAATTGGCACTCTTACTCCGGGAAGATTTGAGGCAATAGCCGGTGTTCCCAAAAGCATTGCTTCTACCTGAACCATGCCAAAGGCTTCGGTTTGATTGATTGAGGGTAAAGTCAGAATATCAATCGTTTTATAAAAAGCGCTCAAATCGCCACCTGATAAATTACCAAAAAAACGGTATTTAATTTTATTTTCTTTAAGAAGAGTGATGATTTTTTGAAAATATTTATTTTCACCGGCAACATCTTTTCCATAAGGACCAGCGAAAACGAGTTCAATTTCACCCGCAGGGAGACCGTTCGACCACCCTGCGGGTGTCAAAGATTGAATTAAATATTCCAATCCTTTTTCCGAGGCGATACGACCGGCGTAGCCAATCCAGATTTTGTTTCTTTTTAGATTGACTAAATCATTAAGTTTTTTTTGGTTGATTTTTAGTAAATCAACTGGCGGTAAAATAAACCTAGTTTTTTTTAAGAAAAAACGACTAATATCAAGACTTTTAAAATAATCTTTAGTGTAAGCTATGATATTATTTGATAGGAGAAGTTGGACAAAAATTGAGAAGTTAAGAAAGCAATTCACAACTCTATTGAAAAAACTTTTTTCCAAAAAGACTTGGCAATGAAAGATGGAAATAAACGGTCTTCTTAAAATTTTTGCTAAGATTGCTAAAGGTAAACCTTCGGAATTAGGAATATTTAAAAGGATTAAATCGGCCTTTTTTGCTTCTTTAAAAAAGGGGATGAGCGATTGGGGAGAAAGGAAGCCTTTAGATATCTTAAACCAGTAATCCATTCTTATTATTTGACAGCCGTCAAATTTTTCGGTTTTTTTTAATTTTTCGTCGTATCGAAAAGTTAAAATTTTTATTTGGTTCTTTTTAGCAAGGTGGTTAAAGATTTTTTGAGGATAGGTGGTTATTCCTGATGTATAAGGATAAAAATAGGGGGAGAAAAATAGAATCTTCATAGGTTGTTTTTTTGCCAGTCTATGAGTTTTTTTAATCCTTCTTTAAAATCGGTTTTTGGTTGCCAATCAAGAAGTTTTTTAATTTTTTTATTGACAGAAACAAAGTATTTTTGATCACCGACTCTCATTGGTTGATAAGATATTTTTATTTTATATTTGAAATATTTTTCAAGAATATTTATTACTTGGAGTAGAGAATAGACGTTTTTTACGCCGCCACCAATATTAAAAACTTGGCCTCGGGATTTATTTATTTTATTAATTGCTAAATCATAAGCTTGGATTAAATCTTCAACATAGAGGAGATCACGAATTTGATTTCCATCTCCAAAGATTGTGATAGGCTTCTTAAAAAGAAACTGTTTAGTAAAGTGAGCTACCCATCCTTGGTCTTCAACACCGATTTGATGAGGTCCATAAATACAAGATTGTCTAAAAACTACCGTTTTTAGATTATAGATTCTGGCATAATCCAGAAAATATAAGTCAGTCGCTCCTTTAGAACAGCCATATGGCGAGATAAAATCAAGCTTCTCATTTTCATCAATCGGTTGATATTTTGAATCTAAATGTTTTAAATCGCCGTAGACTTTATTGGTTGAAGAATAGATGATAATTGCTTTTGGATTATTTCTTCTGACAAAATCTAATAAAATAAAACTTTCCAAAAGATTGTTTTTAAAGTCATAGTGAGGTTTTTTAATTGATGTCGTGACAGCAGTTTGGCCAGCAAGATGGATGATAACGTTAGCGGTTTTTATTTCTTTTTCATAATTTTTTATTGCACCAACATAAGAGTTGATAATTCTAATCTTAGGAAAATTTTCTTTTAAAAACTGAGCATTTAGATCTACTCCTACTCTTGAAAAATTGTCAATAAGAGTGATCTTATTTTTTTTATCATAAGAGAAATATATTGCCGCATTAGTTCCGATAAAACCAACTCCACCAGTAATTAAGATATTCATAATTTTTTTACCACTTCTTTTAAAGATGAAAATTTATATTGGTGTTTAATGTATTGATCAAGGATATTATATATCCAAAATATTTTTAATTTTTCATTTTTCATTTTTAATTTTAAGTAATAAACTATGTCCCAGTTATCCTCGACATAAATATCTAATTTTAATTTCTTAATCATTTTTTCCTTGAATAAATACGGCTGGTCGTTTTTGTTGTTATAAAAATAGCCGGAAAAGTCTTTATTAGGATCAATGATATTAATCCAACGAGTAAAATCTTTTTCTAATAATTCATATCTGGCTGAAACGACATAAGCATTTATTTTTTTTTGTTTAACCAACTTAACTAATTCTTTGATACCGGGAGATGGCCAAAGACTTGATTTATGAAGGATAAACCAGAAAATTTTTTCCAATCGATTTTTGGGATAGTAAAACTTGTCAAGATCTCTTTTTAAAAGATATTTTTTCAAGAATACAATAATCGGTCGAACAATACGCGCTGGATTATAGAGAAGAACGCCGTCTAAATCAAAACCAACTCGCAAGGGTTGTCTTTTCATGTTGGGTAAATTATACTATAAAAAATATGCTTCCAATTCTTTTTAGCTTAGGACCATTAAAGATATATACCTTTGGTATATTTTTAGTTTTAGCTTTTTTCTGGAGCAGCTTTTTGCTTTGGAAAAATATTCGTCTTACTTCCTATAAAGAAGAAGAAGTCTTTGATGGGTTCTTTTTATCTTTAGCCGGTGGATTATTTTTTGGCCGATTAGTCTATGTTTTGCTAAACTTTAAAGACTTTGGTTTTAACCTATTGAAGTTTATCTTAATCAATGGTTATCCGGGTATCTCTCTTTACGGTTTGACTTTTGGTTTATTGGTCACTTTATGGCTGTTTTTCAACTCCAAAAAAATTAATTTTCTTGAAGCGATTGACTATTTTATTAGTCCTTTTTTTGTCGCTTTGGTTTTAGGTGAGTTTGGAGCGTTTTTTTCTGGAGTCGAAGTAGGGTCAAAAACTAAATTTCTGTTGAGAATTCGCTATCTTGGCTATGATGGATTTCGTCATCTCACCGGCTTATATGAAGCATTAATTTATTTATTAGCGGTTTATTTTTCTTATCGAATTCTTTTTGAGATAAGAAAAGAAAGATTTAAACAAGGATTTTTGTTAGTTTTTTTTCTTTGGTTTTTTTCATTTACCTCTTTTCTATTTGACAGGATTAAGGTTAATCATCTATACTTGACAGGTTATAGTTTTAATAAGGTGGTGTCGGCAGTCTTGCTCTTGACAACCAGTTTTTATTTTGTTTATTATTTTAAGAGCGAAATATTAAATTATGGACAAAAAATTATCAAAAAAATTCATTTCCCAACAAAAGGAAAAACTTCTCAAGGAGAGAGAAAAAAATCTTAAGCAGATAAGGGAGTTAAAGGAACAAGATCCCTTCTCCGATCCTGATCATGCCTCTGATAATGCGGCGGTGGATACTGATGTGAGAGAGCAGGTGGGTCATGATACAGTTGAAGCCCAGATAAAAGATCTGGAAAAAAGAGTGAAAGAGACTGAGACCGCTTTAAGAAAAATCTATAAAAATCAATACGGAAAATGTGAGAAATGCGGAAAAGCCATTCCTCAAGCGCGTCTCAAACTCCTTCCCGAAGCCGCCTACTGCATCGACTGCGAGAAAAAGTTGAGAAAGTAAGTAAAACTCCTTATACTGAATTATTATGGACGGTATTTCTACCTCGCTGATTTTTAATTTTTTTTTATTCTTGACGGTTCCTTTTGTATTTGCCGCGGTTGCCAAAAAATTAAAAACTTCACCGGTGATTGGTTATATGATCGGCGGTGTAGTCTTGGGTAATTTATTTCCTAATTTAGTTACCCAAGAAGCCATCAAAAACTTTGCCTATTTCGGTATAGTTTTACTCCTTTTTACAGTTGGACTGGAACTAAACTTCTCCCGAATCTTTATTTTAAAGAAGTTTATCGTTGTTGGCGGTAGTTTACAGATACTTCTTTCGATTATCTTCATCTTTTTTTTAAGCTTGTTTTTTAAATTCAGTTACCTTGAATCTTTTTTAATCGGCATTGCTCTTTCTTCTTCATCAACTACCTTAGTGGCCAAAATCATCCAAGATCGGGGAGAGGAGTCATCGTTTATCGGTGAAATCACCATGGGAATATTATTATTTCAGGACATTGCCTTTATTCCTTTTTTAATTATTTTTACCTCAATTACTCAAAAGAATCTTAATCTTGGGATTGTGATTTTTGACATCGTCATTAGTTTGGTTAAATCAAGCTTAATAATCGGTGTTTTATACTATCTTGGTTTGAAGATTGTTCCTAAAGTTTTTAATCGTATCGCTCGATCGTCTCGAGAACTTTTTGATCTCTTTATCATTCTTTTTATTTTGTTTGTTGCTATTTTATCATCTTTATTAAATATTCCTATTTTAATCGGTGCCTTTGTGGCTGGCGTTTTATTAGCTCAAACTATTGAACATTATCATATTTTTTCCGAAGTGAGGCCGTTTAGAGATCTATTAGGGGTGATTTTTTTTGTTTTTATCGGTGCTAATATTAAGATTCCACTGATTATTTATCTTTTGCCGAAAATTTTACTATTTACTCTGTTAGCGGTTTTCATAAAAGCTCTAATCATTCTTTTTGTCTTTCTTTGGCTGAAATTTCACTCCAAAACAAGCTTTAATCTATCTTTATATCTATTTCAGATTGATGAGGATGCTTTTATTTTGATGTCGACCGTTTATTTAAGTCGCTTGATTAACGAAGAAAACTACCTTTTTATTATTTCCGCTGTTTTATTAAGTCTACTAATTACCCCGATTTTAATAAAAAATAAAGAAAAAATCTATCGAGCCATAAGATTATTTACCAAAAAATATCTTCCTTTCTTAGAGAATTTTATCAGCTACCGAATTGATAGTAATCAATCACCAATTGATCAGATAGTGATTAAAGACCATGTCGTTATCTGCGGTTACGGTCGAGTAGGCAGTTATATTGGCCGGTCGTTGATGATGGCTGATATTCCCTATGTAGCTATAGATTATAATCTTCATCTGGTTGAGGTAGCTCGAAGACAAGGAGTAAATATCATTTACGGCGATCCAACTGACATTGACATTTTGGACTATGCTCAGGTTGACGAAGCAAAAATTATTATTCTGGCTGTTCCCGAACAATTTTCTCAAGAAGCGATTGTTCTTAACGCAAAAAAACTAAATAAAGATATTGTTATTATTAGTCGTGTTCATAGAGAAGCTGATCAGAAAAGGATGAAGGATCTGGGAGTTGACTTGGTCGTTCAGCCGGAGTTTGAGGCCTCACTTTCAATCATTAAAAAAATCTATCTTTGGCATCGAATCGATCGGGTGGAAATTGTTAATAAAATTAGAAGACTGAAGATTGAACACGGATTAACATGAAATTCAAAAATCAAAAGTCAAAAATAATTGCAATTACTATTACTTGTATATTGATTATTTATTTCATCGTAAAAAATATTTCTTCCTCGGTTTTTTTAAGGAATAAGAATCAAATTAATATCGTATTTTACGGTGAAAAGACAAGATTTTTTTCTCTAGATAAAAAAAACATTAGCTATTTGATTAATTTTCCTTCGGATATCAAGGTCTTGGTGCCTGGTGGATATGGTTATTATCGAGTTGGCAGTCTGGGCAAATTGTTAAGATTGGAAAGAAAGCCGGAAATTTTATCAAGAACCTTTTCCAGCGCCACCTCTTCTTTCGTTGACCTCTATTTTTATCCAAGAGAAGATAAAATTTACTATAGTAACCAGGGAAAAACCAATGATTTTCCCAACTTTAAAGAAATCTTTTTTGATATCAGCAATGCCAGTTTAATTGATAAATTCTATATTTTCAGCAAATTTTTTAGGAAGAATTATTTTCAATATCAAGAAATTGACGATTTACCGATTAAGGAAGAAAAAGGAGAAAAAATTTTTGACCGAGAAAGTTTTTATAAAACCAATATTGGTTTGTTTTTTAACCTTTCTTACCGGAAACTAGCAAAGAATCTGCAAATAATTTATAACAAAAGCTATTCCGTCGCTTCGCTTATTAGCGAGATCGTAGAAGGAGAGGGGATTAGAGTGGTTGATCTATCAGAGGAAGAAGTAAGGGGGCGGTGTCAGATTTTAACCAAAGAAAATGAGTTAAATAATCTAGTTGTCAATCAATTGGCTATTTTTTTTCGTTGTCAAAAGGCGATCGCTGAGCCGACAGTCTCTGATATAATATTGAAGTTAGGAAATCTAGAAGATGAGTGGGCGGTGAAATAAATTAAAAATTAAAAATGAAAAATTAAAAATGCTTTTGGTTTTTTTAGTTATTTTAATTATTTCCTTTATTTTGGCTTTAAGATCAATGAAGGATTTTGATATGCCTAATGAAATTAAGAAACTTCTCCAAAATCAGAAAATCAGAGGGACAATAATTTTTTTAAAAGATAAATCCCGCTAAGCGGGATTATTCTTCAGATTCTTCGTCAGTTTCATCTGTCTTATAAGGTAGATAGACTTTTTCTTCTGATAAGGACTCAGCTAGTTTTTCTAGATCCGATTCGCTTAACTCTTCTTTTTCTTCATCGGTTGTTTCTTCTTCTTTACTGACAAGATAACTAAGATTAGCTTGAATGTTAGTGGGGAAAGAAGTATATTTAGCGACTTTTTTTCCTTTAGTCACTTCTTTAAGAAAGACGATGCTATGTTTAAGACCGGCTTCTTTGATATAACAACGATAGCTGCTGCCCGCTTTAATGAAAACCGTTAGTCTTTTTGAGAGATCGTCAGGCAAGCAGCCAAGATAGTTTTTTTCCTTAGTTCTGACTTCTACGCGACGTTTTTTCACTAAAAGATCAACCTCCTGGCCGATTGTCAGCTGAGCAAGAGCGGTCTTTTGGCCGCAGTTAACTAAAGAAACAAACATAGTTTTACCAAGAACATCAATAAAAAGAAAAGGATTAAGAGAAGGTATTTTTATTTGCGAGATCTTTTTGGTTTCCAACACCTTAATTCTTTCCAGATTTTCTTTTATGAGATAGTTATTGGGTTGAAGCTTTAAAGCTTGGCGGTAATATTTTTTTGCTAATTTGATCCGAGCTTGTTGAAGATAGGCAAAGCCAAGACGAAGGTAGGCATCGAGATTTTTTTTATCAAGGCGAATGATTTTTTTATTAAGTTCAGTTGCTTCCTTCCAGTTAAGACTAATAGCAGCGTCAATTGCCTGTTTTTCCATTCTGATGATTTCTTCCATGATTAAGGAAAAGTATATTTCAAAATTAACAAATGTCAAGTATAATAAGTAAGATTCAAATCTACGAATTGATGCTAATCAACGAATATTTGTAGATTAGAATTCATTAGTAGATTAGTATCTTATCTATGTCAGGTCATAATAAATGGTCAAAGATAAAAAGGCAAAAAGAAGCCAAAGATTTAATTAAAGGCAATGTTTTTTCGAAAATTTCTCGGTTAATTACTTTGGCGGTAATCGAAGGTGGGGGAATTGCTGAGCCGGAAAACAACATTAAGTTGAGATTGGCGATGGAAAAGGCTAAGGCGGTCGGTATGCCAAAGGATAATATTAATCGAGCGATTGAAAAAGCAGCCGGACAGGATAGATCTCAGTTGAAAGAGATAGTCTATGAAGGCTTTGGCCCATGCGGAGTCGCCTTAATGATTATTGCCACAACCGATAATGCCAATCGTACTTTAACAGAAATTAAAAATTTGTTAGAGCGCAATAACGGCAAATTAGCCTCGCAAAATTCCGTCGCCTATCTTTTTAAAAAATGTGGCTTAGTCATCTTGTCAAAAAAAGACTATCGTGAAGAAAAAATTTTAGATATCAGTGATCAGATCAGCGCTTTTGACATTAGTGAGGACGAAGAAAATTACTATCTATATTTTCCTTTTGAAAACTTAGGCCGAGTTAAAGAATGGCCGGCAGAGATTGATTTTAAGCCTCAAACAATAATTAGTCTGAGTGAGGAGTTAACAAAAAAAGTCAACGATTTAGTCAATATTCTTGAAGAACTTGATGACGTTCAAAAGGTTTTTACCAATCTATGATTAGTGCTAAAGGAATAGTTAAACTATGGGAAAAAAGAGCCTTGAAGATTGAAAAAAGAATTCGTCTGGTTGTTTCCGTGATTTTACTATCGGCGCTGATGCTTTTTGCTAGTTTTTTTAATCTCAATAAAGCAGTTTATTATCTTCCTTTTATTTTATTACTGACCTATTTTTTTACCTATTTTTCTCTCCTTGAAGGAATTAAAAAGATGAGTTGGTATGGTTTGTTTCTCATGCCGGTCGTCACCAGTCTGAGTTTTTTCCTTTTTTATTATCTCTTTCCAGTTCGTTGGTTAACCCGGCTACCTTTCCTTATTATCTATGGAATTTCTTTATACGCGGTTATTTTATGTTCGAATATTTTTAATGTGGGAGTAGAGAAGAGTTTGGGGCTTTATCGAGCGGCTTTTTCTATTAATTTTTTCTTCCAGACAGTCGTTATTTTTTTTGCTTTTATCTTTATGGCTTCGCTAAAGCAATTTTTCTGGATTAATTTTTTTGGAGGAGGAGTGATTAGTTTTTTCTTGAGCTGGCAGCTCTTTTGGACGATTAAGTTAGACAAACAGCTAGATAAAGGGTTACTGGGCTATTCAGCCTTGATTTCTTTGATTCTAGCGGAGCTAGCTCTTTTCTGTTCTTTTATTCCTTTTCAGAGTTCAACCTTCGCCATTTTTCTTACCTGTATTTACTATAGCCTCACCGGCTTAATCTACAACTTGATTGACCAGAAACTCTTTAAGGAAACGATTCGTGAATATTTATTAGTATTAGTCTTTGTCTTTATTATTAGCTGTTTGTCCATAAGCTGGAGATAAAGAAGTGGTCCGCCATAACTTACTTTTCGACTTAACTCATCGCTATTCGCTCGTCGTCTCAAAGAGCGTTTATTGGCGGACATAAGAATCTGATATCCCGATTTTCAAAAAAATCGGGAACAGATTCTAAAGGGGAGAGGGGAGAAGGATAAAGGTGATAAGTGATTAGTGATGAGTGATAAGTTAACGGACGTGAATAATTATCCTATAATAAATAAGTTTATAAAGTAAAAAATCATTTCTTTTTGAGGCTAAAAATTGAGGTTCAGACTACCACTACGCTCTAAAATAGGCTATCAGTTAATGTGGATAATTGCGGGAAATTAGCCTCAGAATTTAATGTTTAGCACTATAAGACGCTCTAAAAATTAACAGGCGTTACTTGATAAGAGGAGAAGAGCTATCGTTGAGAAATTATTTAAGAATTAATCAATTAATCCTTTAATTGATTAACGAATTAAAGATAAGTTAATTAAGAGAAGATAGGGTTATAGTTCTCCAAAAGATTTATGAGTAAAAATCAGCTTAAGCTGTTTACGGGAATTATCAGACAGATACTGCTGGGAGTAATAAGACATATAACGTCGTAAATTATATCTTTTACGATGTTAGGCAGGAGTGCTGGAAGAGAAGAGGTGGATTATTATGCCAATCTAAATTTTAAAAATTATTGAAAAATAAAAATTAATAAAAACAATTAATCATTAATTAATCCTCTTTTATTCCCTCTTCGTCCCTTGGCTGTTTTTTCAGCTTTTTCCCAGCTCTCCCCGACCTTTCCACTTCCCTATTTTTTTTATTGATGGGTGAGTAGTTATAAATTAAAGAAGTTTTTTATATAAGATTTCTCCAATAATTCTTATGGCCTTAACAATGTTTTCCTCAGATTGATTGGTAAAATTCAGTCGCATCATCACTTCATTTCCTGTTGCATAAGGGAAAAATGGAGCGCCGGGAACAAAACCGACCTTAGCTTCTTTAGCTTCCTTTAACACTTCTTTTATATTAATTTTTGAAGCAAGAGATTCATACTCTTTTTTTAACTTTACCCAAATAAACATACCACCTTTAGATAAAGTAAACTCAAATATGTCAGGAAGATTTTCGATTATTGCTTGAGCCATTATATCTCTTTTCGGTCTGTATAATTCCACTATTTCAGGTATATGTTGATCTAAAAAGCCCCCAGCAATATATTCATATATCAGCGCTTGGTTATAATTACTAGTATAAAGAGATAGTCCTTGTTTAATAAGATTAGCTTTTTCAATGATTTCTTTTGGAGCGACCATGCCACCGATTCTTATATCAGGAGAAAAAGTTTTGGAAAAAGTAAAAAGGTGAATGACATTTTCTGGTGCTAATGATTGAATAGAAGGGATAGATTCATCTTCATACCTTATTTCACTATAAGGATCATCTTCAACTGCCAATTTTCCGTAACGGATTAAAATATCAGCAATTTGTCGTCTTCTTTCAAAGGGAATGGTCCGTCCGGTTGGATTTTGAAAGGTGGGAACCATATAGAGAAATTTTATATTAGGATGATCTTGGAAAGCTTTTTCAAGACTCGCAGGAATAATACCGTCTTGATCAGTCTCTATTTCTATATATTTGGGTTGATTAAGGTTAAAAGCTTGAAGGGCACCTAGGTAAGTTGGAGACTCAACCGCTACTTCATCACCAGGATTAATTAACATCATGCCTAAAATCGCCAGCGCTTCTTGAGAACCAGCGGTAATAGCAATATTTTCAGGAGTAGCTCTGACTTGGCGATTCTCTCGACTCAAAAAACCGGGAAGAATATTAAGTAATTCTGGTAGTCCTTCAGTAGGTCCATATTGGAGAATTCTTGAGGCATAATCTGGTTTTTGCTCTACTCTTTCTCTTAATAATTTAATAGTCGGCAAAGGGAAACTTTCAGGAGAGGGATAACCGCCGCCGAGAGAGATAAAATCTTTGACGCCAGCTTGTCTTAATAGTTCTCTAATAGCGCTTCCTTGCATTTCTTCGACTCTAGTTGCAAAAAGCGAATCAAGTTCTGGTTTTGGCATATTAATTTAAGCTATTATATCAATATATATTCGTTTTTTCAAAACAGCCTGTTATAATCAAATTATGGATATTTTACAGGTGAAAAATCTGAAGAAAAAATTCGGCAAGTTTATGGCCGTGAATAATATTTCCTTTTCCCTTAAGGAAGGTGAAATATTGGGTTTATTAGGCCCAAATGGCGCTGGAAAAACCACTACTATCCAGATGCTCCTTAGGGTATTAATGCCAACCAGTGGCGAAGTAAAATATTTTAATAAAAGTTTAACTGACAACCGCGAAGAAATTTTGGAGAAAGTCAACTTTTCCTCAACATATACCCAGCTGCCCTGGCTTTTGACAGTTGCAGAAAACTTAAAGTTTATTTCCTATCTTTATCAAATTAAAAACAGAAGTCAACGGATAAAAAAGATTATTGAAACCTTTAGATTGAAACGATTAATGAAAGAACAGATGAAAGATCTATCATCAGGTGAAGTCACCAGAGTAAATTTGGCTAAAGCGTTTATAAACTATCCGAAAATTTTACTGCTTGATGAACCGACTGCTTCTTTGGATCCGGAAACAGCAGACTATATAAGAAAGTTCTTAATTAAAGAGAGAAATAAGTTTAATGTATCAATTATTTGGACATCTCATAATATGGCTGAGGTAGAGGAAGTTTGTGATCGGGTGGTTTTTATTAATCACGGAAAGATTATTGCTGATGATACGCCGGAGCGGCTGGCAAAAACAATCGAGATTTGTCACGTTGCCCTTAATGTTCCTGACGGATTAAAAAGAACGATTGAAATTTGTCAGAATAAAAAAGTTATTTATAAATTAGAGGGAAGAAATATTGTTGTTGACTTGAAAGAAAAAGAAATTCCGGAATTTTTAAGAGAGTTGATGGACAGAGGTGTTTTTTACGATCAAATCAGTATCGAGAAGCCGACACTAGAAGATTACTTTTTACAAGTTGCGCCCAATGAGTCTAAAAATGAAGTTTAACCGAATTTATGCCATGGTATTGCGGTTTTTTTATCTCTTTCGTCACAGCTATGATAGGATTGGAGATGCTTTTTACTGGCCAACAATTGATCTTTTAATCTGGGGTCTGACGAGTTCTTATTTCCGGACTTTTGCTCCCAATGCGCCGCAAATAATTCTGATTATTTTATCAGGTCATATGTTTTGGTTGATTGTCTGGCGGGCCCAGTATGAAATTACCGTTAATCTTTTGGAGGAACTGTGGAATAAAAACATGATAAATATTTTTGTCTCACCGATTAAATTTTCAGAATGGGCGCTATCGTTTGTTATCGTTGGAATTATCAAGGCGGCAATGAGTTTTCCATTCACGATGTTGGTTGTTTATTTTGCATATAAAATCAACATCATTTTTTTCAGCTGGTATTTTATTCCGATTATTTTTCTTATGTTTATGACCGGCTGGTGGGTGGGATTTTTTGTTTCAGGATTAATTTTAAGGTTTGGAACAAAAGTCCAGACACTAGCCTGGACTTTTGCCTGGGTAATCGGACCTTTTGCCGCTATTTATTATCCTATATCAGTTCTTCCCGCTTGGGCTCAAAAAATAAGCGCTTTTGTTCCTGCATCTTATGTTTTTGAAGGAACAAGAGAAATAATTAATACAGGCAGTACCGATCCGTCGAAATTCTATCTCAGTTTTGTCATTAACTTGATATATCTGATTTTGTCAATTCTCTTTCTTCGCTCAAGCTTTAAAAAAGTTTTGAACAAAGGGTTGGTGAAAGTTTATTAAATTCTAGACTCCCCTTCTCCAGGCTAAAAATTTTTCCCAAAAATAAGTAAGACAATATTTTTTAGAAATAATATAATCTTGGGTTGGTAGATAATCTATTTGATGACCGCCAAAACCTTGCTTAAATAGGGTCAGGCCAGACCAGCTTTTTGGCGTGCGGCCTGGAAGCAGTGTCCCCCAGAAGTTATAAAGCTGACATCCGCGTTTCTTAGCTTCTTTGATGGCTTCCCACTGTAAAAGATAAGTAACAGGAACCTTAGTATGGATTGAGGCGCCTTGGTGATAAAAAGCAGTAGATTTAGTGAAGATAATTAAAGCAGCAGCGACGACGGGGCCTGTCTCGATTTTTCCAAAGAAAAACAGCGCGCTTCCAGTTTTGTTAAAGGCCTCAAACTCGTTTTTGATATAGTTTTTGGAAAAAGGAACAAAGTTTTCCCGCTTGGCAGTTTCTTCGTATATCTTCCAAAAGTCATCAACTGCTTTTTCGTCGGTTCTTCTTTCAATAATAACGTTGTCACGCTCCGACTTTCTTATTAAATAGCGAGTAGTTTTTCGCATTTCTGTCAGTAGTTGTTCTTCAGATTTGGTAATATCCAAGACCCAGAGCCGTTCGGCATGCATATAAATCGGTGCTTTTCTAAAGCCTAAATCTTGGAAAATTTTTCTTGTTTCCTCCCTATCTTCAAAAACTGGCGCAATACGGATGAAAGAATAATTCTCTTTTTTAGCTAAGGAGATTAGGAAATTGAGAAATTGAGCAATTATGTATTTTTTATTTGATATTTGACATTTGAGATTTGAGATTGAGAAAATGGGACCATGAGGAATAAATAGAAAATTACCGCGTTTAGCTTTGATTTTAATTGTTTGAGCGATGGCAGTAAGTTCGTTTTTATTATAAACTCCTAATCGGATTATTTCATAGCCCATTTTCTCTTCGAGTTCTCCCCATTCCCATGATTGAAGGAAAGAAGGTGAGCCGGCTTCATCGAAAAATTCCTGCCATTGAGTTTTATTGGTGATTTCTTGAATATTCATATCCTTATCAAAACATCGGCTCGATACGACGTTTTTCGCTTAGTAGGAACCCCTCCGAACTCATCGGCTCCTTAAAAAGCTCAAAACGCATATCTTCGCCTCTCTCAGGCTAATATTAGTTGGTAAATTAATAATTTTTTTGCAGACTTCTTCAGCAACAGTACAACTTCCTTGTTTATAACCAACTTTTTCAAGATTAAGGCTTTTTGGTGCGACGACTTGGTCGTACCATTTACCGAGGAAAATATTATTTTTTGCTGCTTTTTTAAGAATTAAGTCACGATTATTGACTAAAACGGGGTAACGAAGTAAAGGGAGATTAGAAATTAGTTGTTGGTGACTAGAGACTAGTTTGGAAACTGGAAACTGGAAATTGGAATAGAAAGCGCTTATTCGAGCCCTATTTTGTTGAACTTGTTCAAACCTGGCCAGTTGCTGGTTAATAAGGATAGCGAGAGCGTTGGGATAAGCTTTATTTAATATTTGATCATACTCCCCGGCTTTTTCTTTTAAAGTGATTTCAGGAACAAGAAGATTAAACCAGTTGACGAATTTGTGGAGCATCTTACCAATATAAAGATCATAGGTTGATTTAATAAGAAGACTTATTGGTTTATAAAGAAGCAAACGGAAGATAAAAAACATCGACGGCAAAGGCAATAGGGCCTCTTGATTACTTAATTTGTTAATAAGAGCTTGATTATTGGTGATTATTGCTCCCCCAAAAACAGATGATAAGGCTTTAGAGCGGCCAAAAGACATGAGGAATAAAGAATTTGAAATTTGAAATTTGAAATTTGAAATTAATTTTTTACTATACCCATGGGCTATATCCTCAATTAGCAGAAGATGGTGTTTTTTGACAAGAGAGAAGATTCTATCGCGATGGATTGGCATCATGCCAAAACTATGCTGAAGGATAAGCACCTTGGCCTTGCTAGTTATCTTCTTTTCTAAATCTATAGGATTCATGGAATAGGTTTGTTTTTCAATATCAACATAGACGGGTTTGAGCTGATTAGCGAAAATAGGCAGGATTACGGCTTCACAGGTGAACGCTTGAACGATGACTTCGCTTCCTTCTGACAGGTTAAGTGACTTTAATATAGTATTTAAAGCAGCACGGCCAGTGAGGAAGAAAGAAATTAGAAATTGGTTTGGAAATTGTTTGAGAAGATTTTTTTTAGCTTGTTCTATCTCTTTGCCTTTTTGCCAACGCCAGGGCTGGAATAAAAGTTTAAAGCTCAACCAGGCATCAGCAAGCGATTCATTGGGCGCAAAGTCTGTGGAAATCATATTAAATTAAAAGTGAAAAATGAAAAATTAAAAATTACAATTAATAATTCAAAATTATTTTTCTTAATATATTTTGCGAAAATTTGCCTTCAATTACAATTAACGTTTCTTTATTGCAAACTTCAGAAATCGCTTTAAAAAGTTCCTCATCGTTCTTAAACAATTTTACCTGATTTTTTCTATCAAGAATTTTAAAAAGCTTATCTGTTGTGTAGAGATTAATTCTGGTTTTATTCAACTCGCTTAATATTCTCCGGTAAGAAGGTTCTTTTTCTTTTCCTAATTCGATAATTCCCCGACTGATAATAATTTTGTTTTGTTTCTTGATTGTTTCTGCCCGTTTAATCATCACCAGGAAACCTTCCACATTTGAATTGTAAGAATCATCAATTACAAGACTATTGTTAATTCCTTGATATAAGCTGCCTCTTTTCGGAAGGGGTTTTAATCCTTTAGCAACACTGGAAATCTCTTTTTCGCTTAAGCCAAGATCAAAAGCAGCTAACTCTTCAATTTTTGTTTTAGAAGGATAAAAAGGGATGATCTCGCAGCTTAAATTTTTTGTCAGTTCTTTAAAGCCAACTGTTTCCGCGTTGACATAAGCGCGACCTGAGCTTGGAAGAGCTTCAAGAAGTTCTTTTTTGGTAGCAATGAGATTTTCCTGAGAGCCAAAAAGAGCCAGGTGTTGATTGCCAATGGCGGTGATGATGCCAAGAGTCGGTTTGACAAAGTCGCAGATAGCCTTAATCTCTCCTTTTTTATAGGCTCCCATCTCAACGATAAAAAACTGAGTATTTTTTTTCAAGTTTTTTATCACTGACAAAGCAACGCCAACATCGGTATTCATGTTTTCCTCGGTTTTCGCCACCTGATAGCGAGACGATAAAATTTGGCAAAGATATTCTTTAGTCGTGGTTTTTCCATAAGAGCCGGTAATGCCGATAAAGACTGCCAGAGAGTTTCTTATTAATAACCGCGCTTTGTTAATCAGGGATTGACGATAAAAATAAACCGGGATTTTTGTTAACAAGACCGATAAGCTGACAATCAAAAAAGAAACAAAAGGAAACAGTATTAATAACCATAGTTGTGATGAGACAGGTAAAGAGAAAAGAAAGACAAGAGAAAACAAAACCATCAGCAAGATTAAAAAATTTCTCAATGTTTTAGCAGGCAGCTTAATCGATCGAAAATAAAAAATTGGCCATAACCCTTCTTCAAAAAGAGAGGAAAAAAAACGGTCAAAGCGATACTCTTTAATCTGGAAAAGATAGATAAAATCAAGAGATTTTAACAAGACTATCAGGCAAAAAACAGTTCTCATAAGAATTTTTCCATGACTTTAAAGATTAATTCTGGTTTTTTTAGCGGTAGACTATGGCCTTCATTAGCATATACTTTTATCTGGCTATTCTTGATTTTTTCTTTTAGATAATAAGCGTCTTGAACAGGCGTTTCTTTATCGGCAGTTCCCCAAAGAATTAAGGTGTTGGCGTTAATTTTTGGAAGATAGGAAGAAAAGTCCTCTTGAACAATCCGTCTAAAATTTGTTTCTAACTTGGGAAATCGCCAAAGATCAGAGCAAGGAAAAAAAATTCGGTAAAGAAGAATACGAAAAAGCTGGGGAAAATTTGTTAAAAGATTCCTTGATTTTTTTAGCTCTCTTTTATAAGAGGGAGCGGACAAAATTAACTTGTCAATAAAGTCTGGATGTTTAGCGGCCAGATAGATGGCCAGGCTGCCGCCAAAAGAATGACCAAATAAAATAATCTTTTCAAGAATAGTTTGCTTTAAAAAAGACAAAATAAGCTCGCTGTATTCTTTTACTCCCCATTTGGGATCAGGTAGATCGCTCAAACCAAAACCAGGCAGATCAAGATTAATTACTTGATATTTTTTGGAAAACAAATTAGCTAACGGCGTTAAGCTGTTAATCGATCCGCCCCAGCCGTGAAGAAAAAGCAGCGGTTGCCCTTGGCCTTCTTTTAAAAAATGGATTTTTTTCCCTTGGACATTGATAAACATTCAGTTAAAGACTGATTAATAACTGTTTGAATTCATTAAGGTTGTTTACTTCAACTTTTTTACCGTTTAAGAAAAATGTCGGCGTCTCGTTAATGCCGATTTTTTCTCCTTGAGAAAGATCATTCTGCACTTTGTCTTTGACAGACTGAGAGTGAAGATCTTTTTGGAACTTAACAAGATCGAGTTTTAGTTCTGAAGCTAAATTAAAGAAGTAATTTTTTGGGTCGGAAAGACTTCTCCAGCTGTCTTGTTTTTCAAAAAGTTTGTTACCCATTTCCCAAAACTTTCCCTGAAGACCGGCGGCTTCGGCGGCATAAGCCGCCTCTAAGGAAGAAGGATGAATCTGATATAAAGGAAACTGGCGGTAGACTAAAGTAGTTTTATCCGAAACTTCTTTTTCTATTGAGTTTAAAAAATCATGGAAGGAGCGGCAGGCCGGGCACTGAAAGTCGCTGTACTCAACTAAAAGATTTTTTCGATTATTCCAACGGAAGTGATCACTTGTTTCAATTTTGTTAATTTCGGCAAAGTCGCTTTTTACTGGTTGGTTGGTGAGTTTATAAACAATAAACAGAAAGACAAAGGTGCCTAAAATTGAAACAAGGCCGATTATTATTTGTTTAGTTTTAACCATGTTGATATTTTATCATAAAGCTATTTTTAGGAAAGGAAGAAATTTAGGGAAGAGAAAGATGTTTTTGATGGTTTTTTGGTTGGAAACAATGATAATATTTAAAAAATAAGTTTTCGGATTGGAAAAAGAAAAAACATGGCTTTCTCCATCGATTTTATGCTCTATTCCTTCAACTGGCGGATCGGTTTTTATCTCAACTGGGGCTGAGATAACGTCAGGATAACCATATTGGTCCTTAACTTTTAAGTCAAGAGTAATTTTTTTATTAACAGTAATTTTTAGTTGGGTTTTTTGCCGACTAATTTCTCTTTCTGTTGGTTCGGGAAGGAAATAAGGATAGTTTTTTAGACGAGTTCGGTTGAAGTTGGCGCTATTGATTTTATATTGGGAAAAATCAAAACCAGTCGTGATTAACTGCCCGGTTTTTCTTAATAGATCATTACTGACCTTGGGAAAGACAGTGCTTTTTGAATAAGAAAGCGAGGAGTTGATTAAATAAGGAACAATCCAATAGCCGTTTTTTTTCGCCACATAGTCGTTATAAGGATCAATAAGGTTTTTATCATAGTAACGGAAGTCGGTTAGATAAAGTTTGCCTCCTTGTTTTTTGATTCTTACTCTATAGGTTGGTGTTACTGACCACTCAACGTCTTTTCCTTGGTAAGAAGTGGTTTTTTGTTTAATCCAAAAGTTTTTCAGTTCCCTAAGACCAGGAAAAACGATTTTGTCTTCATTTTTCAGTTGGTAGACGTAAGCAATCTGTTTAAGAAACTCATCTTGATATTTTTCCTCATTAGAGTTTTCCAGGCCTAAAAGAGCAAAGCCAATGGTTTTTTGCTGGAAAAGAGCTTGATTGATAAGCAGCTTAAAATAGGAAAAATCTTTATTTTTTAGATAGTCGTTAGGTTGGGAGGTAAAGGAGTTAGTGGTGTCGCCGTAGTTATATAAAGGGTCGCTGACGGTTTGCCGGAGCATTAAAACAGGGTCTTTATTGTCAAAATCAGGGATAAAAGCCCAAGAGCGGCTTCCCGGATAAGGATAGTGAACTGGGCCGCCAGATAAAGTATAAGAGTCAGTTCCCCATTGCTCACGGGTGATTTGATGAGCGATGACGCCGTATTTTTTTTGGAGATAGTTTAGACTGTCCGTATCTATCAGCCAGCTTGAAGTTAAGATTGGATAGAAGTCAAATTTATTATGAAAAGTGGTAAAAAGTTGATCAAGGAGTTTTTTTCTGTCTTTTATCTGATAGCCGATGGTAAAGACATTTTGCGCCTCAAACCATTGGTTTTCGTGACCATAATAAATTACTTGAGCGTCTTTGGCAAGACGGGGCGTGATTTCGATAAAAAGCCCAAGATTGACAGTTTGTGACGCTTCTTTTATCTCATTTTTTAAGTAGTCAACATAAGTGTCATTAGTCAAAACATCGTATCTTAAAGCAAAAAAGACGGGGATTTGGTAGTTTTTAAAAGCATTAATTTGCAATTTCAGATTATCAAAACTGCCTTTTCCACAACACTCCTCTCCCCTAACCTGGTTAATAAAAAGGACTTGAGGTTTTCTATTTTCTGAAGCAAAAGAACAAGTATTAAATATAAAAAGAAATATTAGTAATAAGAAAAAGTCCTTGACATTAACCATATGATATTTTACTATAAAAAAATGGAGACCCAGATTTTAGCGTTAAGAAAACTTATTATTTCAAGAATGGATCTGGTTATATATTCCCTAGCTTTTTTTATCCCCCTTTTTATCTCCCAACCTCAGTTTTTGACAGGAACCGTAGTAAATTGTTTCTATTTATTGCTGTCCAGAAGTTTTCCTATAAAAAAATCCTGCCGGTTATTGTCCTGCCGAGTCTGGGAGCGATTTTAAACGGAGTTTTGTTTGGACCGGCAACAATCTTTTTGTATTATTTTTTACCGTTTATCTGGATAGGCAATCTAATCCTTATCTATAGTTTTTCCCAGCTGGTGAAGTATTTTCCTAAAGGAGTGGACTCGCCGATGGTTAATACGGCAAGAATTGTAGCGGAAAAATATCCTGGGTTTAGACCAGTTTTTATCGGGCCCTGTATTGTGAAAAAACTTGAATCTTCAGAAGACTACCCGGAATTGAATATCATCGTTATTACCTATATTGAACTACTGACCATCTTTCAAGAGTTTAATATTAAGGAGTTAGAAAAAAATATTAATGATCATTTTGACATCGAAGAAAAAGGTATGCCGAGGATTTACTCGATTGATGGTGGGCTTTCCCATAGCGGTGGTTTGACCGCAAAGATCGTTTCCTACTTTACTAACTACCTAGAGGTTTTGAAAAATTTTGAGGCTGATCCGAAAATTAAATTATTAGATATTCTTAACTGCGATGGCGGCTGTATTGGCGGACCAGGAATAAAAAGCAGTCTTTCAAAAAAAGAAAAAGAAAAAGTGATTTTAAAGTTTTGGCAAGAAAACGACAGATAGAACTTCGTCAATTGCTCTTGAAATTACCATTAATTTCTTCTATTGTATTAATACATTAAAAGCTTGGTGTTGGCCATTCCCCGATTAAATCGGGGGAGAAGGCCAAAAAATTATTGGGAATGCTGTGTAAATCAGCAACTGTGCCGCAGCGGTAAGAGTCCGAAGACCGACCAAGCTTTTGTTTCTCCGAGCAGGGAGAGTTATGTTTAAAGAGTTACATCCTTTAGTCACCTGGGGCGCTAACCCTCAAGAGGCTAATTTTCTTAATCGACTTCCACCAGAAAGCAAGCTAAATTATTTAAAGTCCCAACTTGATACATATGAGCTTCATGTGGTGAGAAATCATGTTGTTTCTCTACCCTATTACTACTGGATGGGAGAAAAAGGAGAAGTTTTTTCTGATCAACAAAAGAAAATAAAATTAGAGGTTGATGAGAAAGAAAGAGATGGTTTTTCCAAGATGGGGACGGAAAAAGCCATTAATCTGGTTTTGGAAAATCCTAATCAGTTGGTTTTTTGGTATAGCCCGTCAGGGCCAGCTAGTTTTAAAAATCCGCCTGATCCTGAGTATGCTAAACCGTATAACATCGGCCAATTTTATATCATGTGGCGGCAAGAAGATAAAATAAAAAATATCGCCATCTCAATTAATAATCAAGGAGAAAGTTGGCTAAAAGAGGTTTTTGGCAAAGATTATTGGGAAGAGGCAGAGACATTGGGTCAAATAGAAAGAATAAAATACTTTCTTTCTTCTCCGCAGGCGACAGACTTTGTCAATATTGATGATTTCTTAAATTATTCTTGGTCTAATCAGGACTTAATGGTTTTTAAAAATTTTAGTTTAAATGACGGCTTAAAGGAAATTAGAAATTCTTTAATAGGAAAGTTGAGATCAACTGTTAATAACGAACTGATTGCCGCTAGATTGGTTTCTCAAGGAGGCAGTCATATTTCTCAAGAAAAACTGCTTTCTGCATATCAGTCAGTCATCTATCAGATTATGGATAAAGAAGGATTGACTAAGCTTAAGCTTGGTGGCGGCTGTGGAGGTAGCGAAGTGAGGAAAAACGGGCTAATAAAGACTCTGTTTGACTATTTTCCCGTTTTAAAACTGGAGTCACTGCCTAATCTATCCTCAGAATTTAGGAAATTATTGAATAATGAAGAAATTGAGCTTCACTGTCCTGCCTGTGGTTGGCAAGGACAAGGAGATCCTTGTGGCGAATGTCCGGGATGTCATAGAACCGTTGAGGAGATAAAAAATTATTTAAGTACCGGGGAGAGGACTTGAACCTCCACGGGTTTTACCCCATATGGTCCTAAACCATACGCGTATGCCGTTTCGCCACCCCGGTAACTATTAATCTACTAAAAAACTTCGGCTCGATACGACGTTTTTCGCTTAGTAGGAACCCCTCCAAACTCAACGGCTCCTAAAAAAGCTCAAAACGTGTATCTTCGCCTCGTTTTATTAAATATTATAGCAGATTGACTGAATTACGATTATAAAATCCTATAAGCCTAAATTTTGGAAAAGGATTTTTGTGGATAACTAGAAAACTATGGGATTATTTTATAATAACTTCCTTTTGTCTGGCCGATTTTTATCACCAGTCCCCGATCACAGATTTTTTTTAGATCATATCTTAAAGTTCTTGATGGAACTTTCAAAATCGGCGTTTTATAAAATCTAAAGAAATAATTTGATGATCTTTGATAATTTGATAGATTTCCTCCTGGCGGGGTGGCAGATTGATTTGAGTTTTTGCGTTAACTTCTTTTTCGATTTCTTTTTTAAGTTTTTCCGCCTGCTCAAAAAAAGTCTGAAGCATAAAAAACAGGTAATCATTAGTGTTTTTTAAACCGATGTCAAGGTAATAATAATAGTCATTTTTATTTTTATCTAAAGACTCTTCAAATGAAACCGTTGGTTTGAATTGATAGTTTTTGATTTGACAAACAGAGTATATTAAAAGTCTTCCTATCCGACCATTGCCGTCTAAAAATGGATGAATTTTTTCAAACAAAAGATGAGTGATAAAAGCCTTGATAAGGGGAAACTTTTCTTTATCTGAATTTATATAGTTAATTAATTGATTAATTAACTGAGTAATTTGACTCGGTGGAGGACATACATAGATGGCGACTCCGGACTGGTTAAATATGGCGCTCATTTCTCTTCTAAACGATCCAGCTTGATAGTGAATACTATTCATTGTTATCTTATGAAGGGTTTTAATTAGCGAAAGGTTAATCTTCTTAATTTTTAGTTTGGAAATAAAATTAGTAGTATCAATAATATTATCAATTTCTAATTTTTTAATTTTGTCCGGCGATCTTTTATAGTTTTCTAGATCTAAAGGATTGCCTTCGATTTTGGCAGAATAAAGGGAGCTTTTGAGTAAACTAATTCGTTGAATTTTTTGATTAACATTTGGAGGTATATTTAGCGTCAACAAGTACTGTCTTATAGCTTCAATTTTTCCAAGAATTTCAAGCATTTCTAAGGTAATGGTATATTTTGGAGGAATCTTCATATTGCCGAATATTGCCAGATATTGCCGAATTTTTTTTGTCATTTATTTTTTATAAATATATCTATCCCAAAGTTTCTTTAGGAAAGGCAAAGTTAAAGTGGAAAGAAGGAATCCCAAGGTGGGGACGATTGCGTTTAACCAGGGTTCGACTTTAAGGATATATTTTAGATAAAAAGCAATTGATAAATAAGTAAAAAAGACAAGGAAAAATCTTCTAGAGTATGAAGTTTCCCAAGCCTTATCAAGCTCGACCCTTTTATTTCTTTTTTCGATCTCCTCGACTCTTTTCTCTAATTCCTGAAGTTTGTCCATGATTATATTTTATCAGAGTAAAATACTCTATTTTAATATTATAATGTTTTTGGACTTTAATTAATTAAAGTCAATAATGTATTACAATGTTTTAAATCATTGTAATAAAAAGATTTAATGTTTTGGTTTGAAAGTTTTTGTATTTTTTGCGGAGAGGGGGGGATTCGAACCCCCGGTAGCATTGCTGCTACATACGCTTTCCAGGCGTACGCACTAGGCCACTATGCGACCTCTCCATTAGAAACCGTTAACGAGTTAAAGAGTTAACGAGTTTACGGTTTCTTATGTCCGCCTAAGTTCGCTCTTCGAGCCGCAGTAGAAATCTACTAAGGTGAGAAGTAAGAACTGGCGGACTATCAAAAGAAATTATATCACGATTAAAAAGTTTTAGATCTGGGGCTGAAATTTCTTCCTTAGGCTAGAATTGATTTTTTTTAAGATGTCGTTTAAGATAAGTTTATGGATCTAAACGAAGCAATCCTCAGGTTTTTAGAATACTGTGAACTTGATAAGAATCTTTCTTTGAAAACTGTCAGAATGTACGGTTATTATTTGCAGTTTTTTAAACAGTGGCTTATAAAAGCTCAAAACCAAAACTCAAATCTTAAATCTGAAAAAGCCGGTTTTAAAGTTGAGAACATTGATGAGGAAACGATTCGCAATTTTAGGCTGTTTATCTCACATGAGTATAAAAATCCTTATAAGGGAGCTTTAAAAAGACAGACGCAGAATTATTTTTTAATTGCCTTGAGAAGTTTTTTCCGCTTTTTGATTCGTCAAAGACTTTCGGTTCTCTCGCCCGAGATGATTGAGTTGGGAAAAAGCCGAGACAGAAATATCAAATTTTTACAGCCTGGGGAATTGGAAAATCTCTTTCGAGCGGTTGATCTCAAAGAAAAAACCGGCCTTCGTGATCGGGCGATTTTAGAAGTTCTCTTCTCCACCGGGCTTCGGGTTTCTGAACTAGTTTCTCTCAATCGCGAACAGATAAATATTGAGGCCGGCGAGTTTGGCGTCATTGGCAAAGGCGGCAAGGCGCGAGTGGTTTTTTTATCAAAAAAAGCCAAAGAATGGCTGCAAAAATATTTGGGTAGTCGCAACGATCCCTATCAGTCGTTATTTATCCGTTATTCTGGTCCACGGCCAAAGGAAGAATTGACCAATGAGAAGTTAAGACTGTCTGCCCGCTCAGTCGAGCGGATGATTGATAAATACAGGAAAAAATCAGGTTTATTATTTAGAATCGGACCGCATATTTTACGCCATTCGTTCGCCACCGATCTTTTAGAACACGGCGCTGATTTGAGAAGCGTTCAGGAAATGTTGGGACACAAAAATATTGCCACGACCCAGATCTATACTCATGTAACCAATATCAGATTGAAGGAAATACATGAAAAATATCACTCAGGCAATAAATGACAAATGACAAAATCCAAATGACAAATAAATTTCAAATTTCAAATTTCAAATTTCAAATTATCCTCTGGATATTTATTTTAGCTTTTATTGTTGTCTTTTCGTATTTAAGCATTAAGCGATATCGTACTCTTAATTCTTATTACTACGATCTTGGGATCATGAATCAGGTAGTTTACAACACTTCAAAAGGCAGGTTTTTGGAGATGACTAATCAGGATCTGAAAAAAAACGTCAGCCGGTTAGCAATTCATTTTGATCCGATTTTAGCCATATTTGCTCCGTTTTATAAAATTTATGAAGGGCCTGAGGTTTTATTAATAGGCCAAGCATTAATTCTTGGGCTGGGGGCCTGGGCAGTTTTTCTCATCTCAGAAAAAATTCTCAAGAAAAAATTTATCAGCATGATTTTTGCTCTATCCTATCTTTTTTATTTTCCAGTCCAACGAGCAGTCATTTTTGATTTTCATGCCGTTACCCTAGCAACAACTTTTCTTCTCTTTGCTTTATATTTTGATGTTTTAAAACATTATAATGCTTTTTTTATTTTCACTTTTTTAAGTTTGTTGACTAAAGAACACATCGGTTTGGTTGTTTTTTTATTAGGAATTTATTTATTTTTTATTAAAAAGGAAAAAAAAGTAGGGCTTATTACTTCGTTTTTGGGAATTTCTTTTTTTGTTCTGACTGTTTACTTCATTATTCCCAACTTTAGAGGAAGTGAGCATTTTGCTTCAAATTATTTTAGCGATATTAGTTCAAGACTGAATTATATTATCCGAAACGGCTATGCTTATTCTAAAACGCTTATTTATCCAATGTTTTTTAGCCTGTTTTCGCCGCTGACGCTACTTATCAGCGCTCCTGAATGGCTGATAAATATAATAAGCTCAAATCCCAATATGCGCTCAATTCTTTTTCATTACAACTCGGTAATCGTTGCTTTTCTTTTTTATTCTCTGATTTTGGGATATAAAAATTTTGACCGATTGGTGAAAAATAATTTAATAAAAAGAATTGTTTTTGTTTTATTTATTATCTTGAGTTTGAGATCAATTTATAAGTTTAATCCTGTCCCCTCTTCTGTCAAGTATCCGGTGAGTTACCGCGATCTTGATTCGGTCACACAAAAATCGCTGATGATTTGGAAAGAAAAATTAAAAGACGACAACATTATGGTTTCTACTACCCCTCGGCTTGCGCCCTTTTTTACGAACAGAAGATATTATTATAATTTTTTATATGATTCTGCTTTTGCCGAAGCTGGAGATACTGAAGAGGAAGTGGAAAAAAGCAATATCAGCAATTATAAAATGGCTGACTATGTTATTATAGACAAACAAGAAGTTAAAGATAGTTTACCTAATAAATTTTATCAAAAATTAAATCAAGATAAAGATTATAAAATGATTTTTTCAGATGATAAGAAGATAGAAGTTTATAAAAAAATATGATCTCAGTAATTATTCCATTCTATAATGAATCGGAAAATCTAGCTACTTTAATTAAACATTTAATTAAAGTAAACAATGAACTCAATCGAGAATATGAAATTATATTAGTTAATGACGGTTCGACAGATAATTCAAAAGTCAAAATTCAAAAGTCAAAATTACAAGTTAAAAGTCAAAATTTTAAAATAATAGATCATAAGAAAAGATTAGGGAAAGGATTAGCATTAAAAACTGGTATAGAAAACTCTATAGGTGAGAATATCGTTTTTATGGATGCGGACTTACAGGATGACCCAAGAGATTTACCTAAATTTATTGAAAAAATTGATCAAAGTTATGATTTTATTAATGGCATAAGAATAAAAAGACAAGATAATTTATTAGTCAAACTTTATTCAAATTTAGCCAGTTATTTTTTAAAAACATTTCTTCATTCCCCATACACTGATATTAACTGTGGATTTAAAGCATTTAAAAGAGAGGTTTTATCGGACTTTGTTTTTTATGGTAATAGTTTCCGTTTTTTTCCACTGGCTGTTTATTATAATGGATATAGAGTGACAGAAATTGAAGTGAGAAACAATCCGAGGCATTTTGGTAAAACTAAGTTCGGTAAAGGCAAAATCTTTACCGGCATTCTTGATACCTTAACCGCCTATTTTCTCTATAAATTTTCCGAAAGACCGCTGCATTTTTTTGGCTCAATAGGCGGAGTTATTTTTTTGATCGGTTTTTTGGTTTCTTTATATTTAACTATTGAAAGACTATTTTTCGGAATTTTATTGGTGACTCGACCGCTCCTTTGGTTGGGAATATTTCTTATCATCATTGGAATACAGATAGTGATGACGGGAATTATAGGAGAACTGATAGTATTTCTTGACAAAAAGTCAAATCACAAATAACAAATCCACAAATGAATAACAAATGATAAATGTTTAAACATTAAAACATGAATCCAGTTCTTGCCTTAATTATTACTAATATTATCTGGGGCGCCGCGTCGCCTATTTTTAAATTTGCTCTCCAAAACATTCCTCCTTTTACCCTGGCTTTTGTCAGATTTTTCTTTGCCGGTTTGATTTTTTTACCAATAGCAATCGGAAAATGGCAGAAATTGACGCTTCGTCAATGGTTAGAAGTTCTTCTCGTAGGATTTTTTGGGATTACTATAAATATTTCCTTTTTCTTTTTAGGTCTTCAAAAAACAGAAAGTATCAATGTGCCAATAATTGCCTCATCAGGACCAGTCTTTATTTACTTTCTTTCTATTCTCTTTCTTAAAGAGAAACCAAAAATAAAGATTTTATTGGGAATGATAATAGCTTTGTTTGGTGTATTGACAATTATTTTATCACCAATGTTTTTAGATGGAAAAAAATTTGTTATCGGCGCCATTGAGGGAAATTTATTTATTTTACTGGCAACTTTGGGAACCGTTTTCCAAGCCATTATTGGTCATCGGATATTAAAGAAAGTCAATCCTTTTCAAGTGTCGACGGTTACATTTTTGTTTGGCGCTTTGACATTTCTTCCCTTTATCAAAGGTGAATTTTTAAATTGGGACATCTCGTTTTTAAATATTAATGGTCTTGTGGGAATTATTTACGGAGTTTTCTTTTCATCAGCTTTAGCTTACTTTTTATTTTATTACGGAATTTCTAAAATAAAAGCCCAAGAGGTCGGTGTCTTTACCTATATTGATCCAATAGCTGCAGTTATCGTCGCTGCATTTCTTCTTCGAGAATATCCTAATTTATTTTACTTTTTAGGCGCATTATTGATCTTTGGAGGAATTTATTTGGCAGAAGGAAGAGTACATTGGCACCCGTTACACAAGCTAAAAAGTCACTAATTTTCAATTTTCAGTTTTCAATTTACATTGAATTTACAATGTTTCAATGGTTCAATTGAAAATTTATTGAAAATTGTAAATTGGTAATTGAAAATTGTTACAATATACTTATGTCCAAGATTCTTATCACTGGCTGTGCTGGCTACATTGGTTCAATTGCCTCTGATCTGTTTTTAAAGTCAGGCTATCAGGTAGTGGGGATTGATAATTTTCAAACTGGGTATAGAAGACCAATTGAAATTCTTCAAGAAAGATACAGAGATAAGTTTAAATTCTACGAAGCTGATTTAAAATCTGACCTCTCCCCTATTTTTCAAAAAGAAAAAAATATCGACGCGGTTGTTCATTATGCTGCCTCATGTCTAGTTGATGAATCGATGAAAGATCCGGGAAAATATTTTTTGAATAATGTTACTGTCACTGCCAATTTACTTTCGACGATGGATAAATTTAATATTAAAAATATCATTTTTTCTTCAACCTGCGCCGTTTATGGAGAGGCAGAATATTTTCCCATAGACGAAAAACATCCGCTTAACCCAACAACTCCTTATGGAGCTTCTAAAAAAATGGCGGAAGAGGAAATACAGTGGTTTGCAAAAATTAAGAGGATACAGTATTGTATCCTCCGTTATTTTAATGTCTGTGGAGCGACTGATGACGGATCAATCGGTGATTCAAAAAAACCGTCGACCTTGCTTGTCCAAAATACTGTCCGCGGAGCTTTAGGGATTGAAAAATTTTATCTTACCTGTCCTGAAGTGAGTACTCCTGACAAAACTCCAATTCGTGACTATATTAATGTGGTTGATCTAAATGAAGCTCATTTGAAAGCACTAGAGTATCTTCTATCAAAAGGGAAAGAAGAAATAATTAATCTTGGGACAGGGACAGGTAGTTCAGTCTTGGAAGTAGTTAACCAAGTTAAGAAATCAACAGGAGTGGATATTCCGATTGAAAAGGCCAATACCCGGCTTGGAGATGACGCTAAAAAAATCGCTGATATCTCAAAGGCTGAAAAAGTTTTAGGATGGAGACCAGAAAAAACCATAGAAGATTCGGTCAAATCTCTTCTTATCTGGTACAAAAATCACCCGCATGGATGGGAGAAATAAATCAATTATTTTCCAAAGAGAAAGTTAAAAATTCTCTGGAAAAAATTAAGCTTTGGTTTTGTCGGCGTTGGTTCGACAGGCGGCAAATTTTGTTCTACAGCTGTAGGAATAAGTGTCGGAATCACATTTCCACCAG
>Ga0210006_1000120_pt1 | contig 66071 bp, 59 predicted proteins | sample CryGey02umfilter_2_FD_185452 | JGI IMG/M metagenome (GOLD analysis project Ga0210006, IMG submission 185452) | Groundwater microbial communities from aquifer in Utah, USA - Crystal Geyser 4/10/14 0.2 um filter (SPAdes) (version 3) | ecosystem: Environmental > Aquatic > Deep subsurface >... | reverse complement strand
TAGGCTGTTAATGTTGCGAGGATTACGGCTGAAGCCAAAATCGCTTTTGAAATTTTCATAGGTTTTAGATGTTAAAATGTGTGTGCATTCTATAATAAACTCTTGGCGGAGTAAAGAGTGTCGAAAACGGCAAGAATCTCTCGCGTTTTTTGGCTTGATGTGGTAGTATCTTGGCGCAATTATATTGCGTTTCTTTTATGAAAATTTTTCTGAAAAAATTCGTGCTTTTTATCCTGAAGAGGTTGGCGATGGATAGGATGAAAAAGTTTACCGGAAAGGTCGTCGCGGTAACCGGATCTGCTGGCAAAACCAGCACAAAGGATGCCGTTTTTGCGGTTTTAAATACTCAGTTTAAAGTGAAGAGAAATGAGAAAAGCATGAATTCTGAATTTGGACTTTTACTCACAATTTTGGATATTCCGAGTGGATATTCTTCCGCTTTGACTTGGTCTTGGCTACTTTTGAAAGCGGCGTTTAATTCTCTTTTTAAAGATTATAGCGAAATTTTGCTTTTGGAATATGGCGTAGATAAGCTCGGAGATATGGACTTTTTGACTTCTGTGGCAAAACCGGACGTTGCGATTATGACAAATATTTATCCTGTGCATTTGGATGAAGGGCAATTTGAAAATGTTGAGGAAATTTTCCAAGAAAAATCAAAAATTGCGAATGCGCTGAAGGATGGAGGAAAATTAATTTTGAACATTGATATTCCTTTTTTGTATGATTTCGCAAAAAGCTGGGGAAAGAAGGGCGTTATTACTTTTGGAAAGAATGAGGAGTCGGATTATCTTGTGTCTTCAGCCAAAACTTCGCTTGATGGAGTGAATTTTATGATCACGCATCATGATATAAAAATGCAGGTTTCCGCGCCAATTGTCGGGGGTTATCAATTTTATGTGCTGACTCCTGCGATAATTTGTGCGGATATTTTTGGAATTCCTTTGCAAAATGCATTGAACACTTTGACGAAATTCAGACTTCCGCCGGGAAGGATGAACATTATTGAGGGAATCGAGGGGTCGACTATTTTGGATGGCTCGTACAACGCTTCTCCGGAAGTCGTGAGAGAGGCTTTAAAGACGCTTAAAGATGTGGCGAGAGAGGCTGATATGGGCAGGAAAAAGGGAGAAAACCCACATAGGCGCGTGGCTGTTTTGGGGAACATGAATGAGCTCGGAAGTGATTCAAAAACTTTACATGAATTGGTTGGGGCAGAGGTGAAAGACAGTGCAGATATTCTTATAACTGTTGGTGGAAATGCGCGACTGGTTGGAGAAATTGCGCTCGGAAAAGGCATGGACGAGAAATCAGTATTTTATTTTGATACAGCGCTTGATGCGGCTGAATTTTTTAAGAAAAAAATTGAAGGGGGGGATATAATTTTAGTAAAAGGTTCTCAAAACAATGTTCGTCTTGAGCGTTTTGTAAAAGAGATTATGGCGCATCCTGAAGACGCAAAAAAGCTTTTAGTGCGACAAGAAAAAGTTTGGGAGAATTTGTAGGACGCACTGCAAATTGACGAGTGCGCTCTTTTGGTGTACAGTTTTTTTCCTGTAATGATTTTTTAACAAAATTTTATATGAAACTATCAAATTCTTTGGCGGCTGGAGCAATGGCCGTAAGCGCACTTGTTTCCGGATGTAGCGGAGCACAACGCGCGGAGGGATGTAATACTGAAATAAGCAAAGCCACTGGTTTTGAAAAAGATACTGATATTGCTATGCGGGTTGCGAAAATTCGTCCTGACAAAATGACGATTTATTCTGACGTATCATTAAACCCTCGCGAAGAGTATTTGGACGGTTTGTGTTCTCGTGTTCCTGAACTTAAAGCTCATGCCGGTGCTTTGGACGGACAATGTTCTCCGACAGATAACGCCGCTATGGGGGTTAAAGCGAAGCTTGAGGCATATATGGCAAAAATAAAGGCCGACGCTCCTTCAGGTTGTAAATAAGCGCTTTTGGGCATTAAGTTCGTAGACTTTTTGCTTTAAATCGTGTAAAAGATTGGCATGAAGTACAATTGGTCAATAATCGGACACTCGAAACAGCTCAGCGTAATTGAGTCGGATATTTTGAATGAAAACCTTTTTCATGCATATCTTTTGGCCGGACCAAATAGTGTCGGGAAAAACACCGTGGCAAAAAAAATGGCTGGGATTTTGCAATGTTCTAATGATTTTTGTCATGCTTGCCCAATATGCTCTCAGGTCGAAAAAGGCGGCCATTTGGACACAATCGAGATGATTGACGACAAGGAATCCATAAAAATTGATGACGTCCGAAAAATTATCGAAAGATGCAATATGACTCGACAAGCGAATTATAAAATTTTTCTTATTCAAACTATCGAAAGAATGACCGTGGATGCCGCAAACAGCTTTTTAAAAATGCTGGAAGAGCCGCCTGAACGTACTATTTTCATTTTGACCACAAATAATATTAGGGCGGTTTTGCCGACGATTATTTCGAGGGTTAGGGTCATGAATTTTGCGGCTGTTTCGGCCGGATATCTCGAGAAAAAACTGCGTGAGCTTTATCCCGATCACGATGAAGATATTATAAAAAAAGTTAGTTTGTTTTCTTTCGGAAAAACCGGGAAAGCTGTAAACCTCATGGAAAATCCGGAGGAGCTTGCAAATTATATTAAAATTTATAATGAAGTGATGTTTTTTTTGCAGTACAGAAATGTCGCTGACAGATTTTCGTATGTCAATAATCTTGCCGAAGATGAGGGTAAAATTGAAACTTTTGTTAGTATTTTGTCGAATGTTTTACGAAGTAAAATTTTGGACGGAGAAAATGCCGAAGAACATATTGAAACAGTTTTAAAAATAGACGAAGCTATGACTTTGATCAAAAAGAATGTAAATTTAAAACTGGTCTTGGAAAATTTAATGCTTTCTTTAAAATAAAACTATGTGGACTTATCTTTTATTATTTTTGAGTATTTCGCTTTTTGTCGGCGTGTTTGCTCGCAGGGCTTATGTTTTGAAGGTTAAAAAGAATGAACCTCCTGTTCAAAAAAAATCGCTTATAGATGATGAGCCTCTCGATATTGATGAAAATAAAAAACTTTCAAAACAAGAAAAAAGCGATATTTCCGAGCTGTGTGAAAAGGCTGACGTGAAGCTTAAAGTTGGGGAAGAGGAGGAAGCTATAAAGTTGCTCGTGCAGGCTTTGGCTGTTGATCCTGCAAATACTCCGGCTCAACAAAAACTTGCGATGCTGTATATGCAAAAACAAATGTATTCTGCGGCGACGGCTCTTTTTAAGCAACTTGGCGAGCTTACAAATGACGCAGTTCACTATAGTAATCTTGGGTTGGCGCTTTATCAACAACAGGAGTTTGAGGCGGCAAAAGAGGCTTACCAGAGGGCTGTAGCGCTTGATCCTTCTCGTCCACAAAGGTTTATCAGTCTTGCGCAGGTTTACAGAAGCTTGGACCAACTTTCAAACGCCGTTGTTGCGGCAAATAAAGCTCACGACATGGATCCGGAGAATATGGATTTTTTATTTTTACTTGCTGATTTATACGTGGATTCGAAAAATTACGATGAGTCCGTGAGTGTTTTAACTAAAATTATAGAGGCTGACCCAGGTAACACCGAAGCAAAGACCTACTTAAAGAAAGTCAAAAAGGCTAAAAGCGAGGAAGAGAAAGTTTAATGATTCGTTTGCTCTAAAACGGCTTCTACTGAGGCGACGATGCGTTTTCCCGCTAAATGTATGGAAGATCGTGTTTCTCCAGGACTTGTTTTTTCCGGAAGAGTCGTTCCGGCGTCAAACTTTATGTTTAGTACCGTTAAGACCTTCACCTTTCTCCCTTTTTGGTCAGTAACTTCTCCCAGATAACCTGTGTCCATTTCTGCTGTTCCCATTTTTGCCCCCCTTATGTCTGAGCCATGAAGAGCCGAGCATGACAAATCCGCTAAAGAAAAATCTACGTTTCGAAGGTCTGCGCCTCTTAAGCTTGCTGAGGATATCATAGCGTTTGAACAATTTGCTCCTTGTAAATTTGCTTCTTCTAAATTTGAACCAATGAAGCTTGTTCTTTGTAAATTTGCGCCACTCAAGTTTACTCCGCTAAGAGTTTTTTGCTCAAAACGTTTGCCTGAAAAATCTGGCTTCCATTGTGGGAACCGACCCCTCAATGCGTTAAATGCCGGTATACTTGTACAAAGAAGCGTTTCTCCCGCCGCGTTTAATTGTTCATTTATGTCTTGCTTAGATAAATCTATAATTGAAACAACTGTTCCCTCAACTGTTCCCTCAACTGTTCCCTCGACTGTTCCCTCGACTCTTTCCCCTGTTTCAAGTGTCATCGCTAAAACTTGCCCTTCTAAAGGCGTTGCCTCCTTGGCTTGCGTATCGGGTTTCGGCCTGGCACGACCAAAGCCTCTCAACACTCTGGGTTGATGACCAGGTTTTGGCCCAACGTTAACCACGGGTTTTTCCTCTTCTGTTATAGCTTCCGACATCGTCATTTGAAATTTTAATACAATTAGGATATAATTTTAAATATTCTTTAGCGTTTTGTCAACCCGCTTGTGAAAAAACTTTTACTGTTTTATAATTGATGAATCTTTTGAATTTTCGGCGTCTCCCACAAGAATTTTATCAGGAACAGCTTTGTAGTGAGTCCTGATTTCTTCTTCTTTTTTTGTTCCGTCTTTTGTTGTTATAATTCTTTGCCATAAAACGTCAAAGCCTGTGTGGGACTTTTCAACCTGCTTTGTTTGCCCCCTCAAAAGGTCTTTTGTTTTTTCGTAAACCGTTTCGCCCGGATACTTGTATCCTGAAATTTCCGGACCTTTCATTTCCACAGATCTTCCGTCAGAAGTTCCATAAAAAATAAAATATAATTCGTTGTCTTTGTCCACATGTGTCTGCACTAAAATCGAGTTTTCCGTGTCATTTGAAAACCTTAAATCGGCTCCTCCGAGATAAATCGTTGCGTCCAAGCCGTGGCCTAAAACTTGAGAATAATACGAAACGGCATATGAATGTTCGTTTCTTTCGGCCACCGGAAGTCCTGCGAAAAGTATTGCCCTATACATGGTCGTTGAAACTTGGCAAATGCCTCCACCGTATTCCGGAATTGTTCCCTCCGGCTTTATCACTAGTTCTTTCCTGTATCCTGTTGATTTATCGACTTTTCCGAGGGTCTTATTGAAAGAAAAAGTGTCGCCCGGCTTTATTAATTTTCCGTTAAATTTTCCCGCGCCTGTTTTTATATTATATTTTCTATTTATTGGTGATCCATAATACGAAGTGTGGCCTACGCTAAGCCTTTCTTTTATTCCTATTTTTTGTAAATCTTCTGAAACAGTAATGGTTGGAATTATTTTTTCTGTTGGGACTTCTATTTCTGTTTTTTCCTCATTTATTGCGGATTCAAGGTCTGTTAAAAGCATATCTCTTTGTATTTTTATTCCATCTTTTCCGATGCCGTCTATCGCGGGATTTCCTTTTTCATCTGTGTAAATTTTCACTTCATCTGCTTTTACGTCCAACCATTTTGAAACATTTTCGTCTAAAAATTCATCTAGTTTTTCTTTTTTTATAGTTACAGTGATGTATTTTTTTTCATCCTCCTCTCTCCATTCGAAACCAACCCAGTCCAGATGTTTTAGCGGTTTTATATACCAATCATCTCGATAAATTGGATCCGAAAGGGCGACAACATTTGATAATTTGTTTACCATTGCCGGTTTTTCTTTTTCTAAATCTTCTTTGTTTTTTTCTGGCGGTGCGGGGGAAATTTCTATTTTTAAAGATGCCGGTGTTAGGTTTCTTGTAGACTGTTCTATTTTTTTTATTAGTTTTTCTTCTTTAATTACATATCCGGCAGTACCGTCTGTTATTTGTAAATTGTTTTTTTCGTCTACCGAGAAAATGGCTGACTTTGGGTAAAATTCCTTTATTTTTAATTTTTCGTCCAGCTCTTTTATCAACTTCTTTTTATCCACTTTTACTATTAAATTTTTTGTTTCCCCTTTTATTGAAAAATCTGGGAATATTTTATTTTTCAGATCCATAGTTTTTACTTCATCGAGGGTTTCGTCTGTTAAAAATTCAACGCCAAGGCTTCTCATTGTGCTTGTTGCCACCGCGTCTTTAACAGATATTGTTATTTCTTCATCTAAATACCTTTCCTCTTCTTTTAGTATTTCTTTTTTTGCGGCCGGTTTCGTTAAAAAACCTATTTTTACACCTGAGACAATTGTTTCTTTTGGAAACTTCCCGTCTAAATAAATTCTTGCGCCCAAAACGGCGGCCGCAAAAAACATTCCGGAAATAATCCCAACAAAAACAGACAGAATCAGTTTTTTAAATATTTTCATTTATTTGTCTTTTTTTCTAAAAAGATGTGTAAATTTATGAAAGAATGAGAATGATTTTTCTTTTGCATTTAATGCTATTTCTTTTATCTCATTTCTTGTTTCCACACCTTTTTTTGGCGCTATAGATGCCCCAAGTACCGAACCTATCGCGCCACCGATTATGGCTCCCATTACAACCTTATCAAGGATTTTTGACTTCTCTTTTAATTTTTCTTCATGTTTCTCTTCCGGCATATTATTTTGTTGATGCAGCTATTTCCGTTTTCTCAACTTTCCTTATTATGTTAACCCTTATTTTACCCGGGTAAACAACGTTTTCTTCTATTTTTCCCGCTAGTTTTTTTGCTATTTCTCTCATATTTTCGTCTGTTATTTTTTCAGGGTCAACAAACGCTCTAATGTCTCTTCCTGCTGACATTATAAATGATTTTTGAATTTCACTAAACTCTTTTATCGTTTCATCTATTTGTTGGATTCTATCTGAGTAGCTATATCGAGATTCTTGTCTCGCACCCGGTCTTCCTGCGGAAACAGCGTCGGCCGCTTTTATTATTAAAGCTTCCGGTGTTTTTTGTTTTTCTGAGTCGTGATGAGCCCATGCCGCATTTACTTGGTCATCGGTGAATCCATATTTTTCCATAAGTTCTTTTGTGATCCTGTCGTGCGCGTCTTTTTCTCCAGGCTCCTGGTCGATTGCTTTCCCAAGGTCGTGCAAAAATCCACTTATCTTACACATCTCTACGTCTAACCCGATTTCGCTCCCGATCATGACCGCAACCCACGCTACCTCCATTGAGTGTTTCATGATGTTTTGTCCGTAACTAGTTCTATATTGTAATCTTCCAATTATTCTTGTTAGCTCTTTGTCTGTTGTTTCAGAATTCATTCCCAGTCTTTCTAGCGCCACTTTTCCAATTCCATATAACTCTTTATCTACATCTACACCTGCGTCTTTTATTGTTTTAACAACAACATCTTTCGTTATATCTCCTGAAAGTCTTATTAATTTTTCTATAGCCACTTGCGCAATCCTTCTTGTGACCAAATTAAAACACGACACGCTTATTGTGTTAGGAAGGTCGTTAAAAATAACCGCGACATCTAAATATTTTTCAAACTCTTCTATGTTTTTTCCATTTTTTCCAACAATTTTTCCTTTTATAAAGTCTTTTGGAACAATTATATTTACAGACCTAGACTCAACTGACGTTGGGGATGTTATTCTTTGAATAATATTAATGAGAATTTTTTGCGCTATTTTTTGCGCGTTTTCTTTTAAAAACTCTTCTTCTTTCGCCAGCCTTTCTACCGCTTCATTTTCGAGGTTAACCTTGTATTTATCAAGTATTTCTTTTTTTTGTTGTTCAATTGTTTTTCCAGCTTTCCTTGAAAGTTCTACGATTTGTTTTTCCTCTAACTGTTTACCTTCTTCTTGTTTTTTCTTTAACTCTTCTTTGTCTGTTGTGATTTTTAAACTTACCTCTTTAAACCTCTCTTCTTTTTTTAAAAATGATTTTTCTCTCAACTCCGTCAGCTCCTCTATTTTTTTAATTCTTTCTTTTCTTCTTTCCGTGTCATCCTCTGAGCTTTTTTTAAAATTTTCCACTTTTGACAAAATCTCTTCTTTTATTTTAACCGCGTCCTCTTTTGTTTTTGCTAAAAGTTCCTGAGCTTCTTTCTTTTTTTTCTCAACATCTATAAGGTCGGTGCCTTTGTAAAAAAAATATACAAGACCCCCCGTTAAAACTAATGAAATTAAAATTATTACTATGTTTTGTGTCATTTTTCCGGTTTTTATAAAATTTCTTTAAATATTGCCGATTCATTATACTTTATTAAAATACGTATAGCAAAGTCTTAAAGGGGTTTTGAACAACTTTTACACTTATTTTTACTATTTTTGTGTTGTATTTTGATCAACTTTTTTGTTTTTCGTTTAAAGTAAGGCGTTTATTTGGTTTGTTTTATTTACAATGTTTTTAAGGTTTTGGGTAGTCACTACTATTACTATTTAATATATATATATTGTTTATTATAAATATTCTTATATAATATGAGTGGTTTTGAAAGGTTTTTGTAACAGGTTAATTTTAAATATATGAAACTCTTTTGTTCACAGAGAGATTTGGATTCAGCTCTTAATATCGTAAATAAAGCTATAAGTCCAAATAACACATTACCGGTTTTAAATAATATTTTACTTAAAGCTGAAGGAAAAAGACTTTATTTTTCCTCTACAAATTTAGAAATAGCTATAAGTTGTTCTATTCCCGCAGATGTTAGAAGTGAGGGGTCAATCACAGTTCCTGCGAAATTAATCACGAGTTATATTTCTCTTTTATCAGACGAAAAAGTTGAAATGAGTGTTATGGAAGGGCTTAATCTTGCCGTTAACTCAACATCTTCTTCTACAAAAATTAAATGTATTTCAGCAGATGAATTTCCTTTAATTCCAAAGATAGAAAAAGAACAAGAATTTTCCATAAAAAACTCAAAACTCTACGAGGCAATAACTGAGACCGTGTTTGCGGCATCTCTAAATACATCAAGACCTGTTTTGTCAGGAGTTTATTTATACTCAAAAGATAAAGAAGTGCGTTTTGCCGCTACAGACAGCTATAGATTGGCGGAAAAAACTATAGACATAGAGAATAAACCAAACGGGGATATTTCTTGTATAATTCCAGCTAGAACAATGATGGAATTATCTAAAATTATAAGTAAATCCGGAGATGATGAGGTAAAAGTTAGTGTTTCAAAAAACCAAATATTGTTTTTAATTGGAGATACTGAGCTTATTTCAAGGCTTATAGAAGGGAAGTTTCCTGATTATGAGAAAATTATTCCGAAAGAAAATAAAACAAAACTTGAAATTTCCACAGAAAATCTTTCACTTGTGCTTAAAAGGGTTAGTCTTTTTGCCAGAGAAAACAATAATAGTGTAAAACTTTCCGCTACAAATGATGGAAAATTAACAGTTTCTTCCGAAGAAACAAAAGTTGGGGAAGAAAAAGCGGAAATAGCTATAAAAATAGAAGGCGATAACAATAAAATTTCCTTAAACGCTCAATATTTACTTGATGTTTTGACCTACATAGGGGAGGATAAAGTTACATTCTCTTTAAATGATAATGTTTCTCCGGCAGTTATAAGGCCGGTTAAAGGGGGTGACTATGTTTACATTATAATGCCACTTAAGGCCTAGATTTTTACATGAAAAATATAATCTCCTTCTTTCCTGAGGGGGAGCTTAAAGAGGCTACGGATCTTTTTGCGGGATCTAGTAATATTAGTTTTTCCGGTGCGGGAAATAGCTCTTCTAAGGCTATGTTGGTTAGTCGAATATATGGTGATGCAAAAATTGGGATTGGAAATAGTCTTTGGATTGTTAATGATCCAACCGATCAACATCTTATTAAAAACGCTGTAGAGATGTGGGGGGATAGAGAGGTTTTTATTTATAAAAAACTAGGGGACGACGAGAAGGCTTCGTTTCCAACGTTGAGTAGTTTTGAGAGAGATAAAAAACTTTCGGTTACAGAGTTTGTTTGTAGGGTTTTTACTCACAAAAATGCAGTTTTTGTTGTTGATTTTCTTTCTGTTTTACAAACTTTTCCGGATGCAAAAAGGCTTAATGATAATAAAATTTCTTTAAAAAGGGGTGGAGAGATTGATCTTGTTTTGTTTGTGGAAAATCTTGTTAATTTGGGATATGAAACTACAGACGATAAAGTCCTTAAAAAGGGTGAGTATTATCGCGTTGGGGATAGTTTATTGGTTTGGCCAATCAATAGTGAAAATGTTTTAAGAATTGAGTTTAGTTTTGATAAAATTGAGGATATGTTTTTTGTTGAAAACCTCGATTACTCTGTGCTATACAAAAGGCTTACTTTTGCTGATATTTTTCCAATAGAGTGTGACAGTGAGACATCTGATGTTTCAAACTTTTTCAACAAGAAAGATTTAATAATTGATGACGAAATAGATGTTGTTGATGATTATTATGAGGTGTGGAATGAGTTTTTGGATAAAGCTACGGAGTTATGTAAAACGGTTTCGTTTTCTTCTTTTAATGAGGACGAAATGACCCATTTGCATTTACATTTTTTATCCGTCTTGAAGTACCGAAGTGCGTACGATTTAGCTAACGATATTCGTGATAAAATAGCCAATAATTGGAAAATTTTATTTTTCACAAAAAACACAGAATATGTTCGAGGGCTTTTTACCGATCAAGGTGTTCCTTTTATGGTTGGAATGAGTGGTGTTAATTTTGGAGGGAAGTCGGTTTTTCTTTTAAATGTTGAAAAAGAGGATTCTTTTCCTGTTTCCTTTCAGGCGCCGAAATTAAAGGTTATTTTGATAAATGATACTGATGTTTCTTTTGTTAAAGACGAGAAGAGGGCCAGAAACGTTTCGCGAAATATTTTTGATGACTTTTTAACAAGCCTTAAATCTGGGGATTTTGTGGTACATACCGATCACGGAATTGCAAAATTTATGGGGCTTGATCAAAAAACCGTTGATGGAATTACAAAAGAGTATTTAAAGCTTGGTTATGCGGAAAATGATAAACTTTTTGTGCCAATTGATCAGGCGGATAAAGTTAGTAAATATATTGGATCTGAGGAGTCTATGCCAAAACTTACGCGTCTTGGAAGTGCTGAGTGGAACACAATTACAAGTAAAGTTCGAAAAGAAACACAAAAGATAGCGAAGGAGCTTTTAAAGCTTTACGCGGAGAGAAGAACGGCGAAAGGATTTGGTTTTAGTAAAGATATAGATTTGCAGGAAAAATTCGAAGAAACTTTTCCGTACGAGGAGACGCCAGGGCAGATAAAAGCCATAAATGACACCAAGGCTGATATGGAAAAACCTGTTCCAATGGATAGGCTTGTTTGTGGAGATGTTGGATTCGGAAAGACCGAAGTTGCAATGAGGGCGGCATTTAAAGCTATTCAAAACAAGAAGCAGGTTGCGTTTATTTCACCTATAACTATTTTGGCGGATCAACACTACAAATCTTGCAAAAAAAGGATGGAGCCTTTTAATATTCGCGTTGAAATGATGAGTCGTTTTAGGAGTGCGAAGGAGCAAAAGGAGACACTTGCAAGGCTTGCAAAAGGGGAAGCTGATCTTGTTGTGGGCACACATAGGTTGATTCAGCCGGATGTAAAATTTAAAGATCTTGGGCTTGTGATTATTGATGAGGAACAAAGATTTGGGGTAAAACAGAAAGAAAAATTTAAAGAACTTCGAAGGGAGGTGGACATCCTTACATTGACCGCCACACCTATCCCTAGGACGCTAAATATTTGCTTAAACAAGTTGCGAGACATCACAACGATAACAACTCCACCTTTTGGTCGACTGCCCATTATAACCGAAGTGAGGAAGTATTCTCCAAGTCTTGTTCGTGAGGCAATTTTGACTGAAGTTAAACGTGGAGGACAGGTTTATTTTTTACATAATAGGGTTCAAACTATTGATAGCGTAGCTGATAAATTGCGTGCTCTTGTGCCGGAAGCGAGGTTTGGTGTTGCTCATGGAAAACTTGGAAGTGGAGACCTTGAAGATAGAATTATGTTTTTCAAGGAGGGAAAATTTGATGTTCTTGTGAGTTCTACGATTATTGAAAATGGGATTGATTTGTCGAATGCAAATACGCTTATTGTGAATAATGCGGAGAGGTTTGGTTTGTCTCAATTATATCAATTGCGTGGACGTGTTGGGCGCGGAAAAGCTCAAGCGTATGCGTATTTCTTGTATCAAGGACAGAGGTTGAAGTTGGATGCGAAAAAGAGACTTCGTGCGATTGTTGAGGCTAGTGAACTTGGAAGTGGTTTCCAAATTGCAATGAAAGATCTTGAAATTCGCGGAGCTGGAGATATTCTTGGGGCGAATCAACATGGGGTTATAAATGTGGTGGGAGTTTCGCATTTTATGAGGATGCTTAATCGTGCGGTTGAGGATCTTAAGGCTGGTAGAATTGCGGATGGTGAAGAGGAAATAACTGACGTTACGGTTGAACTTCCGGTTGAAGCGTATATTCCGGACGAGTATGTTCCTGACGCGAAAGACAAGATTTCGGCTTACCAAAAGCTTTCGTCGGCGGACAGTGTTGAGTATTTGAAAGATGTTCAGGAAGACATGGTTGAGGATTATGGAAAGATGCCTGAGGAGGTTAAGAATTTGTTTAACATTATTGAGCTTAAGATTTTTGCAAAGGCGGCGGGATTGCTTAACGTTAAGGCAGAAAGTGTGCCTATGAGTAAAGAAAAAGAGATTGTTTTGATTATGTCTAAGAAAGTTAAGCCTGCAAATATAATCAGCCTACTCGAGTTTAATTCTAAATGGATGATCTCCGGAACACGGCTTAGGATAAACATAAAAGACCTTGGAGTGAACTGGTTTGATATGTTGAAAGAATGCGCAAAAGCTCTTGGGCAAAGTGCAAAACATGGAGCGAGAAGTGCAAAAGTAGAGTGAAAGTTTTGACTATTTCGTTAAAACTTTGAAGAACCAAGCGGCAACCACTCCTCCAACAATTGGCGCCAAAAAGTAAACAAAATTCGTATAAGGTACGCCTACTCCTAAGGCGACTGCTGGATTTAGTGTGCCAAACGATAAGCCTCCCGTGAGCATTATTCCGATAAGTAGGGCGCTTCCGATGACAATTCCGTAAATATCTTCTTTTACTTTTCCTGCAACCACTGTTGAAACTCCAAGTACTAATATTCCTGCGCCTACGGCTTCAGCTAACGCGATTTTCCATAAAACTACGTCTGTTGTTGCGCTTTCTACGCCGGTCGTTCCTCCCATGAAGTGTGTGCTGAAATAATATGCCAAGGCTCCACCAGCGAGTTGGAATAAAACATACATTAGGGCATCAAGTGGTTTGATTTTTTTAACACTGGCCATTGCTATTGTGACGGCTGGGTTTAAATGTGCTCCACTAATTCCGCCTAAAATGTAAACAAAAGTTCCAAGAGTAAGTCCTGCAAGAACCTGAGTAGGCACAGGTGTGTGGCTCATGATCGAAATTGCGACTATGGACGCTAAAATAAATGCACCAAACATTTCGGCGACATATTTGCGAAATTGAAGTTTTTGAGCTTTCATAGGAAATGGGTTAAATAATGAGGTTATGTTTATTTAATCAGATTTTGTTGGTTTTGTAAATTGGCTGGGGGCGCTGTGGTTTTGTGCTGGAATTTGGTTGACAGGGGTGCGGTTTTGTGCGATAATCCCCTCTCTAATTTTGACCTATGCTTGAAAGAGGGGAAACAGAGAGGGGTGGATTTTTTGAGAGGGTTCTGTCGAGGGCAAAAAATGCTTTAGAAAGAGCTACAATGGTCGTGCCTAAAAATATTTCAGTTTCGCATGAGTGTGTTGGCGGTGAGAATGGCGAGGCTGGCGAGGTTGGAAAATTCCCTGAGTTGACGGGCGCAAATCACGCTTGGTGGGTTGGGAAAATCCCGAAAAAGAAAAGTGAGCGCAGGGATTGTATTTATTCGCGTGAATTTATTGAGGCTTCTTTGGAGGTTTTGTTCGAGAATTTGGGAAAAGGTGAACGGGCGCAAATTTGCATGGCGCCTTGCTTTAGCAGATATTTTAATGGTGCAGATGACTCCAGAACAGGTTTTTCAAATGATGAAGCGAAGGCTTTTATAAGAAAGGTTGTTGAAAAAAGATTTCCTAATTCCCGTGACGATTTGGATGTTTTTTGTGTTGAAAAAATGCCTCTACACGAAGATCTTTTTTCTGAACTAGAGAGGGCTTTTGATTCTGAAAAAGGGGTTGTTGACGTTGAGCAGGTTTTTGAGGCCGAGGATGAGGACCTAAATAAAGGCGAATTTGATATTTCTCAGAGACCGACTTCTTTCAATATCGCGATGTTTTTGTACAAAATTTCGAAGGAGAACGAGGCTTTGTTTCAGTTTTTCAGGCATGCTGTGCCCGGACAAATGAGGCCCGATTTTGATGCGGAACCTTCTTCGAGAGATTATTATGCTTTGGTGGAGATTTCTGTTCGTTTGGCGGAAATTTTGAACGGCAGATATATTCATGGAGGAGCCGACAGGCAAAGGAAATACGATGGATTTATTGGGGACATAGTTGATAGGGCAAATCCGAAAAAAGGAAAATTTTTCAAGAATAAAACGATTTTTTCAGGGCTTGAGCCTCTGATAGAGCTTTTTAAAGGGAAAAAGTTTGAAACTTTGCATTTTGACACGAAAAAAAATCCTTACAAAGTGAAGGCTGACAGGGGGATTGCAAGGACACGAATTGCTATTGCCGGAGTGCTTGCGGCGGCGGCGGTTATTGTTCCGAAATTTGGATTTGATGCGGCGGCGGAATATCGTAAAAAGGCTAACGTAAGGGGTAATTCTGTTGTCATGCTAAAGTTTTTGGACGATGCAGTTGATGGCAAATGCTTGGATTATGATCAATGTAAATGGGGAATGAGGGGAGGGACAGCTTTGAAAAATATTATAAATGAGGCGTTGCTTCAGGTTTCTGTCAGATATGGACTAAGTGATGATCAGATTTTTGAGATTCAAAGTGTGTTTTTTGCTTTCATGTTGGCCAATCGGGATTCATTAGGCGGGCTTGGGGATGACAATTCTAAGCTTATAGCGTTGGTTGATAAATTTATGCATGATCCCATGGCGATGGCTAAACTTTGGGATATTGGGGTGAAATGTGATGAGTTTTATTCGAAACTGAAGCCTTATGAGGCCGAACTTGCGAGAATGGCGAAAGGTGGGAAGGCTCAAAGGCAAGCGAAGGGGACGAAGTCGTCTTTATTGCAATGTGGCGAAGTTAATGAGAGGGTTAGAGCTGTTTATTGCCAATGTGTCGAGTTGGAAGACCTTGGTGTTTTTTCTGCGTCAAAGATAAGCCCTGAGCGTTATCAGGTTTCTGTTTGTAAAGGCGGGCAGAAAGGAGATGTGCTTGTGGCAAAGCTTGAATATGGGGTTTATGGAGATTTTGTTGAGGATGGGCGTTCTTTATGGGAGAGAGTTAGGAGTTGGTATTATATTTCCAGAATGGACAGAGGGGTCGAATATTCTTCTTCATTGGTCGAGGAAAAGGTTGCGAAGGCGTATGTGGACACGAGAAGAAAGGCTATGCTTGCCGTTATCCCCGATAGGTTTAAAGATTTTATCTATAAAGCTTGTGATCCGCAGAATTATTCTGACCCAAGATTTTTTGATACAAAAGTGCCTGCGGCTAGCGTAACCGGAATGAGAGTTTATTCTGTGAAGGATCCTTTCGGGGAATTTGAGTATGAGATTTTGATTAGTGGTGATTGCGAGAAGGTTGCCGACAGGCTTTTTTGTGGGCAAACTCTTTTGGCGAGAAAGCCCGGGGAAAAGGATTTTACTCTTGGTGGGGCAATGGATTTTGCACAGCGTTATCTGGACATAATGCATTCGCATTGGAGGGGGCCAACTAAATGCAAATCAGGTTCTTGAAAATTCCCAATTCATCTCGAAGATTTGTTTTTGCATCTTGTAAAATTCCGGATGATGGATTCTTACACATGTTAGTTCTCCGCTTGAATCAAACAAAACTACGTGATCTTCGTAAAGGAAGGATGTCGTGTTGAATAGAAATTTTTTGTTTATGAATCTTGTTTCGCGATTTGATTTTTTGTCTGATTTTTGGAAATTTTTTGTGAGCTTGGTTTCTTGCAAAAGCAGGCGAACTTTGATGTTTGATTTGATTCGTTCTTTCGTCCAATCTTCTTCGCGCACTGTATCAATTCCGTCGTAAAAGCGATCCAAGTGCATCCAGCCGAGGAGTTCTTTTGGCCTTGTTCTGAGGATATCTTCGTACATTTCGCGATAACCTTCGATACCTTTGTAATAATTTATTTGAAGACCTTCCCAGTGTTTTGTTGAGGTTTGAAGTTCTTTTACGAGTTTTTCTGCGGTGGAGAGGCGTTCTTTTTCTTGGTGGAAAAGTTTGTTTACGTCGTCGATTGCGTAGTAGGCGTTGTTGCCGTTTTTGAAAGAGAGGATCAGGTTTTTTTCGAGTAGTGTGTTTAGAATATCGTAGATAGAGGTGCGCTTTATCTTTGTAAGACGGGCAAGTGTTGATGCGGCGGAGGGGCCAATTTTGTGTAGCGTAAGGTATACGAGAGTTTCTTTGTCCGAGAATCCCAGTTTTTTTAAGTGTTGTTCTACCATAGTGTTGATTTATTTCGACACAGAAAATATAGCGGTTTTTATGCTTGAAGCCAAGGGTTTTTGGTGTTGGGTGGTTGACGTGTTGATAAAAATAGTATATTTAGGTATCTTTAGTTTTGGGTGAATTTGTGAAAGTTTTATGGAAAAAAATTGTAAAAAATGTGGAGTTGGGTTTGAAATTGCGGAGAGCCCCGTGTGTTTTGATTGTAATAAAAAGGCGCATTTTTGTATGAGAAATGAGAGAACTCTTTATAACCGAAAATGTGATGAGACAGGGGAAAATATGGTTTCGATGTTTCCGCAAAATAGCCCTTACAAAGTTTATAAGAGTAATTTTTGGCACGGAGATAAATGGGACTCATTGGATTACGGAAAAGATTTCGATTTTTCTAGGTCGTTCTTTGAACAGTTTAATGAGCTTATGTTAGCGGTCCCGAAGTTTAATTTGTTTAGTTGGCAAAATGAAAATAGTGATTATTGTAATATAACTGGTTGGAATAAAAATTGTTATTTAGTTTTTGGTGGAGATTTTAATCAGGATGTTCAATATGGGACGCTGTGTTTTTATAATGAGAATTGTTTGGATATTGATTACAGCGATAAAAATAAAGAATGTTATTTTTTAAATGATTGTGGGAATTGCTATGCTTGTCAGTATGTTTTTGATTGTGAGAATTGCCATGATTGCTTTTACGCAAGCGATTTAACGGGGTGTAGTGAATGTGTTTTGTGTACTGGTTTGGTGAGAAAATCTTACTGTGTTTTGAATAAACAATATTCGAAAGAAGAGTATTTTGAGAAGAAAAAAACTTTGATAAATGGTTCACTCAAGCAAAGGCAGGAAAATTGGAATGCTTTTTTGAAATTGCGTGACGGAAGAATTGTGAAAGCAACGCACAATGTTTTTTCGGAAAATTGTGTTGGTGATTATGTGAAAAATTCTAAGAATTGTGAATGGGTTTTTGATTGTTTTAATTCCGAGGATGTGTCTAACGCAATGATGGTTGTGGGGCTTAAGGATGGGAAATGCGTGGATTATGCCGGCCATGAAAGTGAGCTTGTTTTTGACTCAATGACTGTTGCAAAATGTAACAATGTTGCTCATTCATTTTCTGTTATGAATAGTTCGGATATTTTATATTGCGATACTCTTTTTTCTTGTCGTGATTGCTTTGGATGCACGGGGCTAAAAAATAAACAGTATTGTGTTTTCAATAAACAATATTCGAGAGAAGAATATGAAGTTTTGAAAGTAAAAATTGTTGAGTATATGAAAAAAACTGGTGAATTTGGTGAGTTTTTTCCTGCATATGTTTCTTGTTTTGGTTACAATGAATCGACTGCAAATTTGTATTATCCTTTGACGAAAGAAGAAGCCATTCCTCAGGGATTTAAGTGGACTGAGATTCCCGAAAACCATTATCAAGGAGAAAAAACGATCCTTGCCGGAGAGCTTACTGATGACATAAAAGAGGTTTCTGAGGATATTTTAAGTCGACCAATTCAGTGTGAAAAATCCGGAAAACTTTTCAAAATTACACCAAAGGAATTCGCGTTTTATAAGAGGCATAATTTGCCGATTCCGAGACTTCATTCAGAAGAAAGACATGCTATTCGTCTGGCGATGAGGAACCCTAAAAAGCTTTGGGGGCGGGTTTGTATGAAGTGCGGTAAGTGTATAGAGACGAGTTATGCGCCTGAGAGACTGGAGAAAGTTTATTGTGAAGAATGTTATTTAAAAGAAATTTATTAAAATATTTTGATTAAAAAATATGCAAAAAATTTGTAAACAATGCGGAGTTGATTTTGAAATTACGGAGGATGATTTGAAGTTTTATGATAAGGTTTCTCCTCTAGTTAAAGGCAAAAAGTACGTGATGCCAAGTCCGACGCATTGTCCTGATTGTAGACTTATGAGGAGGCTTGCTTTTCGTAATGAGAAAAATTTGTATAAGAGAAATTGTGATCTTTGTGGAAAGAGTGGAATCTTTGTTTTTCCGGAAAATTCTAAATTTCCCGTCTATTGTTTGGATTGTTTTTGGAGTGATAAATGGGATCCGTTGAGTTTTGGACGCGATTATGATTTTTCGTCTTCATTTTTTGAGCAGTTTAAAAAACTTATGGAAAGTGTTCCGAAAATGGGACTTTATCAATTTAATAATGAGAACTCAGGATTTAATAGTTTTCTTGCTTATAGTAAAAATGTTTACATGAGTCCGGGAACTTATTTGGGTGAAGATTTGGTCTATTGTAGAAAGAGTCAGCACTCGAAAGATTGTTTGAATTCTATGCTTTTGGATGAGTGTGAATTGACTGAGGGAAGCGCAAATTCAAGTCATTGTTATAATTGTAAATCTACATTTAATTGTCGAAATTGTTCTGATTGTTTTTATGTTGCCGACTCGATTGGATGCACGAATTGTTTTATGTGCAGTGGACTAAATAAGAAAAATTATTGTATAAAAAATAAAGAATATTCCAGGGAAGATTATGAAAAAATTATTGAAGAAAAATTTCAGGAAAACAGAGAAAATTTGATGAATGAATTTATGGAATTTAATAAAACTATCCCTAAAAAATATCAGAATCAATTGAACTCAGAAAAATCTTCTGGTAATTTTATTCAAAACTGTAAAAATGCGGAAATGTGTTTTGATGGATTTAATGTTCAGGATTCAAAATATGTCGTTGAATGTGAAGATGTGAAAGATTCCATGGACGTAAATATGCATGATAAAAATATTCAACTTTGTTATGAAATGAGTTCTGGAGGTGATAGTAATTATATGTCGAAGTTCTCTTTTTGTACTGTTTTAAGCCCCGAAAGCGAATACCTTTTTTCGTGTTTTCATGCGGCTAATTGCTTTGGATGTGACGGAATTAATTCAAAAAAGAAAAACTGTATTTTGAATAAACAGTATTCTGAAGCGGAATACGAGAGCTTGAAAGCTAAAATTATTGAGCAAATGATTAATAATGGGCGAGCGCACGGCGCGAGCGGAGTCGAGCCTGAACATAAAGAATATGGAGAGTTTTTCCCGATAGCTATTTCGCCTTTTGCTTACAATGAAACTGTTGCGAGTGATTATTTCCCGATGACAAAAGAGCAGGTTTTAAGTAAGGGTTGGAGGTGGAAAGACGTAGACCCAAAAGAGTTTTCCAAATCTTCGTTTGTGTTGCCGGATAGGATAGAGGAGACGAAAGATGAGGTGCTTCAGCATGTTTTTTCGTGCGAGGAATGCGGAAAAAATTATAAGATTGTTTCGCTGGAGCTGAGTCTTTCAAGGAAAATGAAGATTCCTCTTTCAAAAAAATGTGCTGATTGTAGGCAAAAGGATTTGTCGCGATTTAAAAATCCGAAGAAACTTTTTGATCGGAATTGTTCTAATTGTGCGGAAAAAATTGTATCCGTCTATTCGTCTGACAGGCCGGAGATGGTATATTGTGAAAAATGTTATTTGAAGGAGATTTATTAAAATTTTGTATCGTACTTATGGGCTGGTATATTTGGGTGTGGGTTTTGTCGGGCTTAGATTGACCTTTCCGCTTCAAAATGGTATAATTGAGTACTAATTTAATTGGATTTAATGCGATATTTTCAAGTTGTAGTGCCACAGGGAGACGACAAGAAAAAAAAGGAATCAATATTTCGAGAGTTTCTGATAAATTTGCATAACATTTTGCATGCACATAAAGTGTCGTTTGAGATGCTTGGATATGAGCAATATACGTATTTTTTCTGTGCTGTTCCCGATGATCTTTTTGAGACAATGGAGGGATTCTTTTATTCGACTTATCCGGATTGTGAAATCAAGCCGGTGAATGATTACGTGGATAATTATATTCCTGAAAAAATGGGATTGGCCGGAGCGAGAATTACTTTGGAAATGGGAGACGTTTATCCCTTTAAAACTTATTTACATTTTGATGAAGATAGCTTGAGCAGGCTGTTTTCTGTGATTTCGAAGATTGCGACGAAAGAACAGGTTTGGCTTCAAGTTGTGACTAAGCCTGTTGTTCAAAATGCTTGGTATTTGCTAAAACGTAGGTGGCTTCTTCGATGGAATAGTTTTAAAAAACTTTTTAGTATTAGAGATCGAGTTAGGGCGAAAGATGAACATAGTGTTATAAATATTCGAACACAGCAGGCTGTTCATAAATCCAAGGAAGAACCTTTTAAGATTACAATGAGGGCCGGATACGTGAGTAGCACAAAGGACGAAGCGAGTAGAAAACTTCACGCGATTGTGAATAGTTTTTTCCAGTTTAATGAGACGGACATTCAATATTTCAAGCCTGTTTATTTGGGGGAAAAGGCTTTTTTGAGAGAGTATAAGGCTAGAAGTTTTGTGGATGATTTTATTGTCGGGCCGGATGAGCTTGCGACTATTTATCATTTGCCGAACGCTGACGTTGTTCCGCATATTGTGCATGTACTTGCGAAAAAGTCGGAGGCTCCACAGGATTTGCCGAAGGCTGGAAGTGAAGATGTGAGTGTTTTTGGGACAACTAATTATCATAATAATTTCGATGATTTTGGAATAAAACGTGAGGATAGACGCAGACATTTATATGTCGTGGGAAAATCCGGTTCCGGAAAATCGAAGCTTCTTGAGCTTTTGATTAAGGAAGATATTGAGGCTGGAAAAGGTGTTGCGGTGCTTGATCCGCATGGAGATCTTGTCGACAATGTGATGGAGTTTGTGCCTAAAGAAAGGATAAAAGACGTGATTTATTTTGACCCTGCTGATACTAATTTCCCAATCGCTTTTAATCCGATGGAAAATGTGGATGAGGCTTACAAAATGCAGGTGACGATTGGGTTTATTCAGATTTTCAAAAAACTTTTTGGATCGAATTGGACTGACAGGCTTGAACACGTGCTTAGGTATACGGTTTTGGCTCTTTTGGACAGCCCAAATACGACAGTGCTTTCGATTTTGAAAATGCTTACGGACAAGAACTACAGGCAGAATATTGTGTCGAGAATTAAAGATAATGTTGTTAAAAATTTCTGGGTTTCCGAGTTTGCGGGATGGAGTGAGAAATTCGATGCCGAAGCCATTACTCCGCTTTTGAATAAGGTTGGACAGTTTGTGGCGACAAATATGATTCGTAATGTTGTCGGACAGCCGGTGAATAAATTTAACATAAGGGAGGTCATGGATGGGCAGAAAATTTTGTTGATGAAGGTGTCAAAAGGTCTTCTTGGTGAAGAGAATAGTGGGCTTATGGGAGCTATGATTATCACAAAATTGTATCAGGCGGCGATGAGTCGTGCCGATATGAAAGAGTCTGATAGAAAGGATTTTTATCTGTATGTTGATGAGTTCCAAAATTTTGCTACGGATACTTTTGCTGAGATTTTGTCGGAGGCCAGAAAATATAGACTCAATCTTACGATTGCGCATCAGTATATGGGGCAGTTGTTGGATGTTGTTAAGAAAACGGTTTTTGGAAATGTCGGTTCTATCATCAGTTTCAGGGTGGGTGCGGATGACGCTGGACCGCTTGCCGCTGAGTATAATCCGATTTTTAAAGAAAGAGATATTATAAATCTCGGTGTTCGTGAATTTTATTGCAAGATGTCTGTGGATGGAGAAATCAGGGAAGCTTTTTCCGGAAAAACGTTGTTTGTTCCGAAGGTTACAACTTCTCACGTGAAGGAAATTATTGAAAATTCCAGAAAGACGTATTGTGAAAAACGTGAAGTTGTAGAGGAAATGTTGGCGAAATGGGATGAGGCAGGTGAGTTTGAATCCGGACCACAGGAAGCGCCGGAATTTGAGGAGCCTTTGATTTAGGGGTGTTTGACTTTTGCGTGTAATCGTGGTTATATGTATTGGCTTTGTTGAGAGTTTTTTAAGCAAAGTGGATCTTTGAAAAGTGGGGATGTATTGGTATTCGACAGGGTGACTAAAGGTTTCGTCTGTTTTAATCAGGGAGGGGTGTGGTACTTCCTTAAGCACTTCCACACAAACTAAGTGCTAACTTAGAAAAACTTGCTCAGAAATTGGCCGTGAGAGAATTTTCTCTTGTACCAGTTCTAGCGTAATCGTTTGATTTAATTCGAACGTCGTCTATCACTTCTGACTTCCTCTAAGTCGTGAAGGCGTAATACAGAGGGATAAGGCTTTAATGTGCGTTTCGCATTAATGCACGAAAACCTTGAAACTAAGCGCTAAAGTATTTTGACTGTTTTCTTTTTTGGCGACGAAAACCCAAAACAGAATATGATTATAAACGCAGGGTCTCCTCACCTCTGGACCCGGGTTCGACTCCCGGCATCTCCACCAAAATTTATTTCTCCCCACAAATTGTGTAGGAGGTGTCTTTTGGTTTGTTGTTTTTGAATGTTATGCGAGTTTCTTTGAAAAGTTTTTCGAGTGGTTTTGTCGAGATTGGTGAAGAAAATGTTTTTTTCTCTGATGTGTCTGCTATGCCGATGAATCCGCCTTTTTTTGTTGCTCGTTGCATTTCGTTTGCGACGAGTGGTTTTACGGAATCATGAATGTGTGAAAATAAAAATCCTGCGAGAACGATGTCGAATTTTTCGTTTTTCCACGGAAGTTTTTCGGCAGAACCAACTTCTCCTTTTGCTTGTCGTAGTTTTTGGTGAATCGGGTTTTTCAATTTTGGATCGATGATGCTATCCGGAAAGAAAAATTTGCAGTTTAATGTTTGTTCTATCACTTTTGCAGAAACGTCGAAAAGGTGAATTTGGGCTTTTTCCATAAGTCCGAATTCGTTTAATGTTTGTAGAGTGAATAATGTTGAAAGTGCGCCTATGGCTGGGCCAATATCGAGAATTTCGATTTTTTGTTTTGCTTTCAAGGTTTCCAAATTTTCTTGGATGTAGGATCTAAGTCCTTCCATCATCATCATGTTTCCTTTGATTGCCGAGAAATCGGAAACGAGTTTTTCTTGGATGTATTCATTCAATTTTCCGTATTTTATGATAGATGATGTTACGAATTGTTCAGGTGTGAATGTCATGGTTTTATTGGCTAAATTTACGTGATCATATTAGTCCTAAGTTATACACTAGTCAAACATTGTGAATATTGTTTGACTGAGGCTTTAGGATTGAGGAATGGCTGGTGGCTTAGGGGTATTTGTTGTTTTTGGTCAGCGCAAAATCTAAAAGCTATACGTGTCGAGTATTTTGTAAAATTGTGTTGACATTTAACTCTTTTCGAGATATTTTTTTGTTGTATAATATTTTTGTATGTTTGAAAAACTTGTTGAATTCGGGCTTTCGGAAAAAGAAGCAAAAGTTTACTTGGCGTTGATGGAGCTGGGAGAGGCTTCTGTGACTGATATTGCAAGAAAGGCGCGAGTTACGAGAACGAATACTTATCATTTGCTTGGGGCTCTTTTGTCTTATGGGCTTGTTGTTGGTGAGCAGGGGGATAGCAAAACGATGTTTAGGGCGCAAAAACCTGAGAAGCTTCTTAATTTTGTCAGGGAAAAAATGCACAAGGCGGCGAATAGTTATAGGGAGGCGGAGAGCTTGATGCCGGAATTTCAATCTCTTTATCGCGATCCTGAACAGAAAACGAAAATCAGGTATTTTGATGGAGTTGAAGGGATTATGTCAATTTATGATGATACTTTGACGACAAAATCGAAGATTCTTTCTTATTCTACTTCTGAGGATAAGGATGCCGCACTCCCCGGATTTTTTGGGGAATATTATGAAAAAAAAGCGAAAAAAGGCATAGAAACGGAATCTTTTGTGACCGAATCAGGGCTTACGAAAGAGCAAAATGCGAAAATGTTGCCGGAAAGATTTGCGATTTCTTCTGAAATAAATATTTATGACAATAAAGTTGCCGTGATTTCATTGAAGGAAAAAACAGGGTTTATTGTAGAAGGAAAAGAGGTGGCGGATACTTTTAAAAAGATGTTCATTTTGGCTTACGAAAGGGCGGCGCAGTACGACAAGAAAAAGGAGTAGCATTAGGCTGGATAGCAAAAATGTTTCTTCAATTAGTACAACAATAAATTACTCAAAAACATCTTTGCTATCTGGCTTTTCAATTCCTTTTTCTTTGACTATACGGCGAATTGTGGTAGGATGAGTCCCTTTATTTAAGGAATATGGATTTGTACGTAGAAAAGCAGTGTGTAAGCCAAATGAAAGGTGGAAATGCGAAGCAATTTCTGATGCTTTTTGATGCGTTTTTTGATGATGTGTATAGGTATGTGGCGAGGAGGGTGGATAATTCGGCGGATATTCGGAAGATTTCGAGGCTTACTTTTCTTGATGCGTTGGGGCAAATTCCAAATACTCCTGAAGACAGTGGATATGTGATTTGGCTTTATTCTTTGGCGTTTCCGATGGTTTCAGAGGATATTGCGAGGTCTAGTTTTCCTGCGAAAACGGGGTTTGTTTCTGCGGAGGACTTGGAAAAAAGAAGCGCGGAGGATGGAGATGTTATAGGAATGACGGAAAAAGTTATGAAAAAAATGACGCTTGAAGAGCGTGAAATTGTGCGACTTAAGTTTTTTGAACAGGTTTCGGATGGAGATGTTATGACGGTTTTGGGAATTTCGGAGGAAACGGTCGGAATCAAAATTTATCGGGTTCTTAAAAGGCTTCATTTCTTGCTTTTTGGCGATAATAAGCTAAAAACAGGGGTTTATTTTGGAGATGTGAGCGGGCTTTTTGAAAAGGCGAGAACTCTTGAAAATATAGAAATTCAGGATATTTTCAAACTTGAGCTTCGGACAACAATTTCAAATAAAATAGATAGACAGGATTTGGCTATTGATGCCGAGGTTGTTGCGGATAAAGAGGTTCGGAGTGAGGAAAAAAGAGAAAATGTGAATCCTTTTGAGGGGGTGGTTTTTGAGGACGATGAGGTCGTGGATGGAGTTAGGGTTGTGCAGGAGGTGGGTAAGGAGGAAAAAGATATTTTGAAGGTCGGAAGCGATGATCCGGCGAAGATTTTCGTGAAGGCTTCGCGGGAAATGACGGAGGCAGATTGGGCAGATTTGGAAAAAGAAAAACAAGAAAAAATCAGGAAAATTGAGGAACAGGAAGCGGGGGCCGAGGAGGTGGGAATGGCTTATTCGAGTGGCATTTCCGAGGAATTCAAGCCTGGGTTTGATGGAGATGATATTCGTGTGGATGAACCTGCGAAAGCTCCTTGGGAGAAAACGGCGCAAGCTACAGAGGAATATGAGGAAGGTTTTGATTCTGAAAAATTGATGGAACTTTTGGAAAGATGGAAAGGTGTTCTTATCGGCGCGCCGATATTTTTGTTCTTTGTTATTGGTGCGTACGTAGTGTTGAGTATTTTTGTTTTCAATGGAAAAATTGAACGCGGTTATCCGGTAGCTTGTGTGGCGGCGAAGGCTGGAGTTATGGATTTTTCCGGAGGGATTTTGGGCGGATTTTTGCCAAGCAATAATTCTGTGAGGGGTGATGGGGAATTTTATGATGCAGAAAAAAGGTCTATTGCAAGCCAGATTGTGGACGAGGCGTGCGGGGCGTTTGATGTGGAAAGTCTTGTTGTGAAGAAAGTTGATGATACAACTTTGCAGGTAAATGTCGCTATCAAAGACTGGAAGATGGAGTATAAATTTGTTAAAAATGATGAGCAGTGGCGTATCAAAAAATTCTTGAAAACTTATGGAGCCAAAATATCTGCTTATAGCGACGACAAATCAGGGGAAGTTTAAAGAGATTTTTGAGGTGCTTGGCGTGCTTGATGTTTCTCGTGGAGGTGGTTTTCATGTGATTTCTTTGAGGGATTTGTGTGATTCAGAGGGATGTTTTGCCGGAGGCGAGCGACGTTTTGCGATGTCGGATTTTGATGGAATTGAAGAAGATGGTGAAACCTTTAAAGAAAATGCTGAGAAAAAAGCGAGATTTTATCATGAAAAAACGGGACTTTTGACGGTTGCGGAGGATTCAGGGATAGTGGTTTTTGCGCTAGACGGAGAGCTTGGTGTGAAAACGAGAAGGTGGGGAGCTGGAGAAAAAGCGAGTGACGAGGAGTGGATTGAATTTTTTATGAAAAGGATGGTTTCGGAAAAGAATCGGGATGCGAAATTTGTTTGTTGTGCGTGTTTGTGTGGTGAAATTTTGCATAATGGAGATGAAGTTTGTGAGGTTTTTGAGGGGGAGACTTTCGGAAAAATTACTGAAAAATTGGAAGCGCCTATACTTGGAGGGCTTCCGTTGAGCTCGTGTTTTTTGCCTGAGGGAAGGGATAAAGTCTATGCCGCGTTGTCGGCCGAGGAGAAAAATTCGATTAGTCATAGGGGGAAAGCGATGGGGAAGGTTTTGAGTCGGTTGGTTTAGTTTTTTACTGCGATGAGGAGGCCCGTGCCGAGGGGGAGGGTTATTGTTGTGAAGGATTTGTCTTTTTGGACCTCTTTTGTGAAATTTTTGAGGGCTTCTTTGTGAGAAGTTATATTGTCGACGATGATGGTTCCGCCCTTATTTATGCGGTGTTTTACGGCATTCCAATATAGGATGTGTTCGTATTTTGTAGCGTCAAAAAATGCGAGGTTAAATTTGTGTGGGGTTTTCGGGATGACTTCCGGCGCGTGTCCGAGAATTTGTGTGATGTATTTTGAGAGGCCCGCTTTTTTGAAATTTTCTGTGGCGAGTGGAAAGCGTTTTTTGAGGTTTGATTCTATCGTGTAGAGATGTGGAGATTTTGTTTTGCTTGTTTTTGCGACTTGAGAAAGGGCTTCGGCGAGCCAAATTCCTGAATAGCCGTTTGATGTGCCGATTTCCAAAACGGTTTTATATTTTTGTGAAATTATCAATAAATTTAAAAATTCTCCGACTTCTTCGTGAATATTCCAAAAAGTTTCACGAGTTAGTGCGAGTTTGTTTAGCAGGTTTTTTATTTTTGGAAGCATGGCGGGATTACTCTTTTGATATTGAATTATAACCATTTTTCTTGGCTATAAATTTCAAAACTAATCTATCTGATACCCATTTTTTTTCGAGACTTACGGATCCTATTCGCATGTCGTATTCTTTGTTTTCTGTTAATCCAGAGATTGTTATTGATCCATCTTTTTTCCCGTTTTTGAAGTCTGAAAGCGCTATGGTTTTGTATGGCACATAATTGTCACCGTCTCTTATTTCGAGGTAGTAGTGCTCTATTTCGGGGCCTTTGACCGGAGCTGTAAAGTTTAAAGTGATGTAGCTTGAAGTTTGATCCATTACTGAAACATTTGGTAGTTCAGGTTTTTTGAAATCTGCGAATTGATTGATGTAATAAACTTGTGCGCCACTCGTGACGAAGAGCCAATCTCCGGATTCTGACTCGAGGCCCGCTTCATTTACGGCCTTAATTAGGAATGCATACTCCTTGTCTTTTACTAGATTGTTTATAGTGAAGATGCTTTCTTTGTTTCCTTCTTTATAAAGGACTTTGAATAATTCGGGTTTTGCGAAAATCATGGAGTCGTATATGTTGTAAGAAACAATTGGCTTTCCTCCGTCGTTGAATCCATTATAAACTGTGATGTCAAAACTGGTGTCTTTCATTGAGAGGTAATTGAAGTAAACAAATGGAGCGTCAGGTTTTGTGACGATTGGATCTATGATTGGATCTACTACCGGATCTGGATCCGGAACCATTATGCTGTTTTTCATTGTTGTTGAAAGGTTGAGTCCTGAGTCAATTGTTTCATAGGTGACGATGACATCTTTTCTGTCTCCGAGATAATTGTTCATCGAAGATTCGCCTTCTTTGTATTTTAAAATGCGGGTAATAAGATCGGCCATTTGATTTCGTTTAAATGTGCCGTTGAAATTGTATATATCGAATGGAATATAATTGTTTACAGAAGCTGTTTGCACAAGTCCCTTGTACCAGATTGGTGAAGTTTCTATATAGCTTAAATCAAATCCTTCGAATGTTATTTTTAATGCTTCAACGAAACTTACTGCGTTTTCCGGCCTGAAGTATTGGCCGTTTTCGTAACCGATAATCCATCCCTGTTCTTTTCCGTAGCAAACATATTTTGTGTACCATTCATAAGTTGGTACGTCTGTGAAACAATTTAGGCTTGAATAATCTTCTAAAAAACTTGAAGAAAGATTGTTGTATTTGAGCTTTGCTTCAGCGATTATTTTTATCATTTCTGCTCTATTTATCGTGTTTTCCGGTTTGAAAGTTCCATCGTCATATCCTTTTACTACTTGGTTGTTGTAAAGGAATTGGATTGCTTCAGGATATAATTCTTGTGCGGTGATATCTGAAAAACTGCTATTTGCTTTTGCCACTAATGTTGTTGGAAAAAGTGATAGAAGAATAAGTGTGATTAAAATCGATTTAAATTTTTTCATGTGAAAATTGTTATTATCTTGAATTGATAATAGATTCTTTGAGAAGATTTGGCAAAGGTTCTAATCTCTAATGATACTTCTTGCTACGATAACGGTGAACAGAGAGGTTAGGGCGATGCCTACGAAGCTTTCTGCGGCGGCAATGAAGCGAACTGCGCCTACGGCATGATAATCTCCGTAACCGAGGGTTGTGAAGGTTGTGATGCTAAAATAGAGTGCGTCTAAGAAAGAGTAATCTGTTAATTTTTCGTTGTAGAACATTAAGCTGTCGAAAATTTGAAAAGCGAATGTGCAGGTTATAACTACAAGGATTGCGGCCATAAAAACTCGAATGAAGGAGGTTCCGTATTTGCAAAGAAGGTCTCCGAAAATATATGAAAAAAATCTGACCGGATTCAGGTAAGAAATTCTTTTTCTTTTTGAGATCATTTCTCTGTAATGGAATTCGTCGGCTTGTTCGTGTAAACTTGAGTATTTGTACATTTCTTTGATTTGCTTGTATTCGATTGCGGCGGAATGGTAATTTTTTGCGGTTTCCGATTTTAGCTCTTTTCCGAAATTGGATTTTTCGTCGATGACTGTTCCGGAGGTTGAAATGTCGTCTATGTTTGCATCTACAAGACTGCAATTTGTTATATTTGCATTGATTAAATTTATTTCGTTTAAATCTGAATTTTGGAATGAACAGTCTGTGATGTGTGCGTTTTTGAAGTCTGAATGCGATAGTTCGGCGTTTTCAAAATTACAGTCATGAATTTTTCCTTCTTGAAAATTGCAATATCGGAGCATTGCTCCTTCAAAATGTATGTTTGCTAAAATGGCCAGATTTTCTGAAAATCCGTCATCTTCTTGTACGGAAATTCGAAAATCAAATCCTGAAACTGAAATTCCTCTCATGTCTATGCCATTTTCCAATTCCGGATCGTTTATTCCTTCCAGTCCTTTTACTTTTTCACGAAATAAAGCAGGATTTAGGTAACAATGTGTTCTTTTGATTGAGGCAACGAGCTTTTTTCCTTTTGCCGTTGTCCATCTTTTGCGGAGAGCATCAAGTTTTTCTTTTGGATATTGCATCTCGGGTTTTGTGTTGGTTTTTCTTTAGTCTTTCTTATATTTTACAACAAATTCGCCTTTTTTGCAAGTGGGCGATTTGTTTTTAGGGTAAGCTTGGGATTTTGGGGCTTCAAGGAGATGGGTCGGGAGACGGTTTTGTGTCTGTCGGAATGTTAGATGTGGCGCTTGTTTCTGCAGGCGTTGCGTCTGGAATTACAGGGGTTTCATTTGTGTTTTCCGTGTTTGTTGGTTTGACGAGATTAGATGGATTTTCGATTTTTATTTCTATTGCGGCGGAGGTGCTGTATCCCAATTTGTCTATTACTTTTGAGACGATCAGATGTTTGCCTGGGGTGAAAAATTTTGAAAATGTCAGGTATCCCGTGTATGGGGCGATATTTGTGCTGTATTCTTGTTTGTCGTCCACGAAAAATTGGACTTCGGATATGCTGTTTTTTGCCGCGGCTTGGATGTCTATTACTATTTTGTTTTTACTGTCTCCGAGTGAGATTATTGATTGTGAAACCGGGCTTATGATGGAAATTGTTGGTGGGTTTTTTGCCGTTTCTTCTGTGTGAATGTTGTCGTATTCCAAAGGTGGTGCTCCAATCATTATTTTTATGCCTGAGACCTCATCTATGCTTCCAACGGAAGTTTCTCCTTTTTTTGTTGAGTTGTCCGCTTTTGATGCGAAATATTTGCGAATGTCTTCTTTGAAAAGCGAGAGCTGTGGCGGAATTTCATAATTTTGATAGAGAACTTCTTGAATGGCGTCTTTTGGCGTGTACTCTGTCGCGAGTAATCCTGAGACTTTGTCTATTTTTACTTTGTAGAATGAGTTTGTTTCGATTTCTGTCGGGATTGAAAAACTTGGGAATATGTCTGTTATTATTAATGATTTTGGAGTGTTTTTTCCCGGAAGTTTACCTGAGGCAGAGCTTACTGAAACTTCTTTTATTCCTTCCGGTCTTGGGAATCCTTCGTCCGGAATATTCTTTAGCGCATAAGACATTATTGCGTTAAAAATTGGAGCGGCGGTTGTGACTCCATCTGCAGTATATCCCAATCCTGAGCCATCCGTGTTTCCTGTCCAAACCCCTATTACGATTGTCGGAGTGTATCCGATTGTCCATGCGTCTGCCGGAGCGACCGTTTTTCCACCTGATTCTTTTTTGTTTTCTTTCGTGGAAGTTCCTGTTTTTGCGGCGTTTGTGTGGCCGGCTATGTGTAGGCGGGAGCTGACTGCATTGGATGCATCTGACAAAATGCTGTTTATTGAGTATGCGACTTGAGGGTCTAAAACTTCATTAAATTCTTTTTGTTGCCATTCTTCTAAAACGTCTCCGTTTGAATTTATTACTTTTAAAATTGATGTTAATTCCGGTTTTTTACCGTTGTTTGCGAAGGTTCCATATGCTTGAACCATTTCGATAAGTGGAATTTCGCCTGCGCCTATCGCCAATGGATAGCCGTAACTGTGGGCTTTGTTTAGGGTTGTGATTCCCATTTTTGCGGCAAGGTCTATGATCGGATCTTGTTGTCCAGCAAGGAAGTATGCTTCGATCGCAGGGATGTTTCTGGATTGCCCGAGGGCGCGTCGGATTGTGACTTGTCCGAACCAATTTCCGCTGTAGTTTTCGGGTCTGTCTTCGCCGACTTTTAGAGGTACGTCGTATAGTGGGGTTGCCGGAGCGAAGCCATTGTAGAATGCTTCTGCGTAGACAATTGGCTTGAATGACGATCCCGGTTGGCGTGGGCGAACGACTACATTTACGTTTCCGTCGATTTCTTCGTCATAATAATCACGTGATCCTACCATTGCGAGAATTTGGCCGGTCTTTGCGTTGATTGCGAGGACGGCGGCGTTGTTTGTTTTGTGATTTTCCGCGTTTTTCTTTCCGATTTCTTCTGCTGTTTTTTCCGCATAGTCTTGAAGGCTTGAATCTAGAGTTGTGTAAACCTTTAATCCTCCTTTTTCAACGACATCTTTTCCATATTTTTCTTCAAGAATTTGTTTTACGTAAAGGACAAAATGAGGATGTTTTATTTTTTCAATGTGCTTTTGAAACTGAATTGTTTGCAGTTCGTTCAAGGCCGTTTTTCGTTCTTTTTCTGTGATTGTTCCGAGTTCAAACATTCTTTTTAAAACGAGGTCTGAGCGTCCTTGTATGTAAAGCTCCTGTCCGTTGCCAAGGTCGACGAATTTTCCTATAAGTCCGCGAACATATTCGTCTTGATTCAAGTCTGTTTCTCTCTTGATATTTCTGTAATGGATTTCTTCTGAGGTGAATTCTTTTAGAAGGTGTGAATATTTATTGTTGCCGTATGGATTGTATTTTGTTGGGGCTTGAGGGAGAGATGCGAGGATCGAGCTTTCAGCGAGAGTAAGGTCTTTTGCGGATTTATCGAAATATATTTCTGCTGATTTGCCTGCTCCGTATGCGTTATTTCCGTAAGGGATGCGGTTTAAATAAAGTTCGAGTATTTTTTCTTTTTCGTATGTTCGTTCCAATCGGACAGAGAGAATGAGTTCTTTTGCTTTTCTTGTGTAGCTTCTTTCCGAGGAAAGAAAGCTGTTTTTGACATATTGTTGTGTGATTGTTGAGCCTCCTCGTCGTACTCCTATTCCAAAAATTTCATATAATACCGCTTTCCCTATTCCCATTATGTCGAATCCGTTGTGTTCCCAAAATCTGTCATCTTCTATTGCGACAGTTGCGTTTATTAAATATGTGGAAATTTTGTCGTATGAGATTTGTTCGCGATTTTCTTCGCCGTGAATTGTGTAAAGCAGGCCGCCGTCTTTATCGTATATTTCCGTTGATTGATCGGCTTGCAATTTTTCGAGATCTGAAACGTCAGGAAGTCCAATCGAAAGAATTCCGATTATTCCTACAAAAAGGATAACTGAAATCAGGGTAATTCCTATTATTGCGGTTGATCCCCAAAAAATGATTTTTTGTTTTATTTCCGCGTCTTTTTTTGGCCAAAACCTTTCAGGTATAAATTTTTTCAGCATGCGCGTATTTTAATGCAAAATTGGCTCTTAAGTAAAGGCTTTACCTAAAGTTTGTGGAGTTTTATGGAAATTGCGAGTGAGCATTGTTGTCCGAATTTTTGGAGAAAATCTGTTTCTATTAGTCTGAATTTTCCCGGATCTTTTGAATATATGTTTAAGGACCCAAGGTATTTTTTTGACAAAAAGAGTGGAATTGATATTAAAGTTTTGAATTTATGGCTTTTTACCAAATTTCTGCTTTTGTGAACATCTGAGGCTTCAACATTGTCCATAAGAAGCGGTCTTTTTATTTCGAATGCGTCTTGTGCAATGCTATTATCAAACTCTATTCTGTTTTTACTTTGCCATTTTTTGTCTATGCCTATGTGGGAGACCATTTCGAGGAATTTGTTTTTTTTGTTGTATAGCCTTAATACTGCGGCGTCTGCTTTTGAGAGGAGGACTATTGCGGAGATGATGAGGTTTTGAAGAGAATCGAGTGATGCATTTGAAACTGCGGATTCCGTGATTTCCGCGAGGTAATCCATTTGTCTTCTTTGAAATCCTAATTCTTTGTATGCGTCTTGGATTGTTTCGAATCTTTTTTGAAGTTCATTGGATGTGCGTTTTTGGCTTGAAATATCTCTGTATGTCACGAGATATCCTATAAATTTGTCTTTTTCATTTGTTACTTTTGCGACGGAAACTGAGACGGAAATTTTTTCTCCGGTTTTTGATTGTCGGAGTGTTTCGTAATTTCTTATGATTTTATTTTTTTCCACTTCTTCTATGAGTTTTTTGTTTACGTCTTCTTCTTCTTGTGGGATTATGAGGTTGATGCTTTTGTTTAAAATTTCTTGTTCTTTGTATCCGAATATTTTTTGTGCGCTGGTGTTCCAAAGTTGAATTTTTCTGTTTTTATTCAAGACCACGATGGCTTCTATCGAGTTTTTGATTATTTGAGTTGAGAGCCTTTCTTTTTCGGCAAGTTTCTTTAATTTAGTGAGATTTGTGAAAATTCCTATGGTTCCTCCGCTTTTTGTTGGGGCCCCACTAATTAAAAGCGGAATTTTCTTTCCGCTTTTAGACAACATCGTAGCTTCATATTGGGAGGACATTCCGTGGGTTCGCAGTTTATGATGGTCTTCTATTATTTTTTTACCTTCATCGTCAAAAAAATCTGTGCAATATCTGCCAATGGCTTCCTTTAGTGGGTATTCTGAGGTTTTTTCGAAGGTTGGATTTACGTATATTGTGTGATGTTTTTTATCTCCGACCCATAAACATTCATTCATGGCTTCCGCTATGCTTTCGGACTGTACAGCATCGTTGAGCAATTTTCTGTCAGTAATGGCTTTGTTTAGGGTCATTTTGATTGACAATAAAGGCTATCTTTACTATTATTCTCCCCTAAAATTCAACTATGTCAAGAAAATATGACAGGAATCGATGGAAAATCGCAGGAGGATGAGAAAAAAACAGGAATCGCCAAAAAAGAAATGGGCGATAATCCTGATGTTATTGATCCCGGGAGTGATTGTGGGGAAGCTGTTGTCGATGGAATTAATGGGGGTTTTGTTGGTGATGGGGTTGTGGAGATCGGGGCGAAGGTTCGGAATATGATTAAGCCGAGAAGGCCTTCCAATCTTTTTGACCTTGATGAGTGGGTGGGGGCTGAGAAGTGTTTGAGGAAATTTTTTGAAGAAGAAGCGGTTACTGTTGAAGCTGGATTGGCTGAGATTAAGCGTATGTTTTCGAGGGAAGAAATTGCGAGGAGAGGGCTTTCGAGTAGGGAACTTTCAGATGAAGATTTTGATGTTCGAAAATTTATAGAGGGGATTCCTCCGGAAGCTCTTTTTTCTACGTCTGTTGTTGAGGGAGAAGGGGTTATATGGAAAGAAGAGATGATGACAAAAATCGCTAACGATGTTTCTAAAACTTGGAAACAAAAGGGGTATGCTTTCTTGAAAACTAAAGCGTTCCGTAGCGGGGAAAAGGGTTTTCGTCTTAGGACGGCGTTGAAATGCCCAAGATCTTTGGGGGAAAATCAGGATTTGACTAAGCTTAATGTTTTCGAAGAAGAGCAAAAGGATCCTCTTCAGGCCTTGAGATATAGGATTCTTTTTGCGTTGGCGTCACATGAGGCTTTTAAAAATGATGATGGACATAGAACTGCTTATATGGCGGGGTGTTTGTCTGTCAGGATTGGCAAGAAGGTGGGGTATAGGTTTTTAATTCCTGTCTCTCAAGAATGCAGGACTTTTGATGTGCCTTCGGGGGCGCTTTTCAGTAAAAGTAGAGGTGGGGATCAAATGGATGCGAGAGTTTTTATAAAAGTTATGTTGTCGCTTCTTCTTCCTGATAAGGCTCAAGAAGGAGCGGAACTTTTTGATGAGAAGGGAGATTTGCATGATGTTGTGCAGGAAGAATTTGTGTTGATTGACTTGATGGGGCTTGCGGAGAAAATGGAAATTTATGAGGAATTTGAAGAAGTTTTTGCGGCGATATTTAAATTGAGGCATCGAAATTTTACGAATAGGTTTCACTTGAGCTCATCTTTTGGCACAAATAAGGGCAGAAGAAGGATGTCTTTGCTTGACCTTATAAATATAAAAAAAGAATATTCAAGAAAACCTGTGAAGGTTTTTTCTTTGGGGCATGGAGATGGGTTTTTGGAGAAGGAACTTTTGAAGCTCAGGGAGGAGGGTGAGGACGGTGAGGCTTTAGTTTCCGAGGTTACCGGAGTGGATTTGCATTCCGGTGATGACTTGGAGGCTGTCGAGACTGATAGTTTTGGTGGGAATGGGAAGCTTGTAAAAGTTGCGAGAGGGGAAAATAAGGATAAAGATAGAATACAAAGGGTGTTTGATCAGCTTGAGGGGCAGGCGGACATCGGTGTTGCCGCAGACAGTCTTCATGAGACTGAAAATCCTTTTGCTTATATGATGAAGATGTATGACAAAATTAAACCGGGAGGTTTTCTTTATGTCACTGACCCTATTCATTGTGAGGCTACGGATAAGATGACTCGGGTGGATTTGAACTCATTTGATAACACTAGGCATCCGAGTTCTATGCTTTCTCTCGAACAATATTTTGAAATTATAGGATATCTTACAATGAAGGGAGCTAAAATTTATGATATTTCGATTACGCCCGGAACATATGCCGGATATAATGATACTTTTTGGCGTGTAATTCTTTCTATAAGGAAGCCGGATTTGGAGGCTACGGATCTTGTTAAAAGAGATAGTGCTCCATATAGATTGCCTATAGAAAATATTGACTGGAATGGGGATGTTGACTCTAATGAGGATATTTTTAAGATTTGGCCATTTAGCTGTGTGAGAGAGGAGGATAGGGAAAAAGTTTTGAGTAAGATGGGCGGGAATTTTGGCGTGGATAAAACCGGAGAAGGTGGTAATAAAAAGAAAATTACTTTTGGGAAAGCGAAGTTTGAGGCTATTAGGTTACTTGCCGGAGGAGATGAGGGGCGTGCGAATGCGCTTGTGCATGAGAAATCTCCGTATGGTTCCGTATTGGAGAAACTTTTTGCGCATTTAAGAGGAGGCGATGAGAATGATAAATTCATAGATAGAGCGCTGGAGAATTTTAATCATTTTGCCGGAGAAGTTTTTGCAATTATTTCCTTGCTTAAAACGGAATGCGGGATTGATATTTCTCAAAAAATCTGTGAAGTTCCCGGCTGGGAAGATGCTGAAGTTTAATAATTTTTTCCTCTGATTTTTCCGCCGAGGTTTTCTAATGCGGTGAAGATTTTTGATTGAGCTTCTGCCATTTCTGCGTCGGTGAGGGTTCTGTCTTCGGATTGAATTGTGATGCTGAAGGCTACGGCTTTTTTGTCTGATTCGATTTTGTCTCCTTCGTAAATGTCGAAAAGTTTTATGTCACTTATCAAATCTTTTTCTGCGTTTTTGATTGTTGACTTAAGTGTTTCTATTTCTACGTTTTTGTCTACGGCGACTGAAATATCGAATGAAATATTTGGGAATTTTGGAATACGTTTGTATGATTTTTTTATTTCTTCTAGTTTCAAAGCTTCTGTGAAATTTATTTCAAAAAGTGCGATAGAATATTTTTCGAGGTCGTAATTTTTTTGGACAGTTGGGTGTAACATGAAACAAGTTGCGAGTGATTTTCCGCTATGGTCAATGAATGTTAGCGATTTTATCGGATGGGCGTATGGTGTGTTTTTTGCGCCTTTTGCTTCTGCGACGTGTGATAAATTAAATTTTTGAATGAATGCTTCTACGCATCCTTTTGCTTCGTAAAATATTTTGTCAGATTTTCCTTTTATTAAAATTGCTCCGCAAATTTTCTTTTCTTCGAGTGGGAAGTATTGTCCAATTTCGAGGTATGTGTGGCCGATTTCGTATATGCGTATTTCACTAAAATTTTTCACATTTTCTTGCAGGTTTTTCAAAATATTTGGTGTCAGAGAAGTCACCATGTTGGTTTGTTCTTCTGACAAATAATTTTGAAGTTTCAAATGTTGAGCTTCTACAAGAAGTGTTTTTTTAATTTCATTTAAGCCGTAAAAGGAATAGTTATACACTTCGTCGAAACCAAATCCGTAAGAAAAAAGTTCACGTGCGCGGTGTTTTTTTGTGCGTTCATTGTTTTGCAGTGGTAGTTTTGCAGGTAAGCTTGGAAGAGTTGGTTCGATGTTGTCGTAGCCGTAAATTCTCGCGATTTCTTCAATCAAATCATCTTCAGAAAGTACATCTTTTGTTGCGCGAAAAGTTGGAACTTCTACGATAAATATTTTAGTTTTTTTGCCTTTTGCCGTGACTTTGAATTCCAAACTTTCTAGAATTTTTTTCATCTCTTGCACGCTTAGGTCTGCGCCAATTTTGGATTTTGCTTTCTCTAAATCTAATGTGATTTTTAATGGTTTTTTGTTGAATTTTTGAATGTCTGTTATTGGTCCTGCAATTTTTGCTTCCGGACAAATTTGTAATATTAATTCTGTGGCGCGAAGGATTGCGGTTTCTGCTAGTAATGGATCTAAACCTTTTTCAAATCTTTGAACTGAGTCAGTACGAACACCAAGTTTTGTTGAAGTTTTTCGTACCGATGAGTGATTGAAATTTGCAGATTCGAGAATGATAGCAGTCGTGTTTTCGTTTATTCCGCTGTGTTCTCCGCCGATGATTCCTGCTACAGCAACCGGTTTTTTGCTGTCTGCGATCACTAGCATGTTTTCGTCGAGGTTGTATTCTTTACCATCGAGTGTGCGAATTTTTTCATTTTTCTTTGCTGTTCTTACAACTATTCCATTTTGAATCAATGTTTTATCAAAGGCATGTAATGGCTGTCCGAGTTCCATCATTACATAATTTGTGACGTCGACAATATTGTTGTGGATTCCGTGTCCTGTGGTTTTCAGCCTTGCAGCAAGCCAATCCGGAGACTTGCCGATTTTTATATTATTGATAATTAGTCCGCAATATCTTGGGCAAAGATGAAAGTCTTTTACTTTTACGTCGACACTTTCTCCCGTTTCGGGAATTTTCACAGAGACTTTTATTGGTTTGAACTTGCTGTTTGTTATTGCCGCAACTTCGCGTGCAATTCCCATGTGGCCCCAAAGATCCGGTCTGTGTGTTAGAGATTTATTGTCGAATTCGAGGATGATGTCGTCTTTGTGTAAGACGTCTTTTATTGGAGTTCCGGTTTCTGGTTTTAGCGCTGAGAGATCAAGAATATCGTGTGTGCCTTCATCTGGATTGTTTAGTCCGATTTCGATACTTGCACAAATCATTCCGTAACTTTCGACTCCGCGAATTACTGCTTTTTCCATTACGACCGGTTCGCCTTCTCCGTGCCATTTTACTTTTGCGCCTAAGCAAGCGACTGCTACATACATTCCTTCTTTTATGTTTTCGCCACCGCAAACGATTTGCAAAGTTTCTTTTCCGATAGATGTTTTTGTGACTTTTAATTTGTCTGCGTTTGGATGTGCAGTGATTTCGATGATTTGTCCGACGATGATATTTTCGTAATCCGCGGATTCGTCAATAACGTGATCTACTTCCGCAGTTTTCAAAGTTAACAAATTCCCAAGAGTTTTTCCGTCTGCGTCTTTTGGTAGTTCTACGAAGTCCTTAAGCCAATTTAGGGATACTAACATTTTTAAAATTGTTTATTAAATCTTAGGTCGCCGTTTGTGAGGAGACGGATGTCATCGATGCCATAACGCATCATTACGAGGCGTGTAAGCCCAAAACCGAATGCCCAACCTTGGTATTCTTTTGAATCTATTCCTCCAGCTTTTAGGACATTTTCGTGGACCATTCCTGCGCCCATGAATTCTATCCATCCTGAATGTTTGCAAACTCGGCAACCTTTTCCTTCGCATAACAAACACGAAAAATCGACTTCGAGTCCCGGCTCTACGAATGGAAAATATCCCGGTCGGAATCTGACTTTCACGGGTTTCCCGAAAAGTCTTGTTAGAAATTCTGCCAAAACTCCTTTCAAATGTGCCAGTGAAATATCTTTATCTATCAGTAATCCTTCGACTTGGTAAAACATTGAGTCGTGGCTTGCGTCAGTCGCTTCAAAACGGAAAACTCTTCCCGGAACGATGAGTCTTAATGGTGCTCCGTATTTTTCCATTGCACGAATTTGGACTGGTGATGTTTGTGTGCGCAAAACCATTCTTCCGTGATCTGCATCATCTTTTTCTTGAATGAAAAATGTGTCCTGCATGTCTCTGGCAGGATGATCTTTTGGAATGTTTAAGCTTTCAAAGTTGTAATGTTCCGATTCTATTTCCGGGCCATCTGCAACGGTAAATCCCATTTGTGAAAAAATTCTTTCGACCTCTTCTTGTAATTGAGAAAGTGGGTGAATATGTCCGAGTGGTCTTGTTGACGACGGAATCGTTGTGTCGAAAAATTCTTTTGAAAGTTCTTTTGCTAATTGCTCATCTTCAAATTCTTTTATTTTTTTTGCGAATGAATCTTCGAGTGTTTTTCTTGTTGTATTGCAAAGGGGTCCGATTACGCGTTTTTCTTCATCAGAAAGGTCTTTCATTCCACGTAGGATCATTGTTATGTGTCCGCTTCTGCCCAAATATTCGCCTTCGATTTCTCGGGTTCTCTCTAAAGAATCCGCTTTTTCAAGTGCGGACATTGCGTCTTGTTCTAATCTTTTTAAAGTTTCTTGCATGAATGTTTTACAAATTTACGAAGGTAATTTAGTCGTTTTGCAGGGTTTTGGCAACAAAAAAGCCCTCGATTGCTCGAAGGCTTTTTCTAAAGTTTTTTAAAACTTTACCTAAAGATGATTATCTAACAGCATCTTTAAGAGATTTTCCAGCTTTGAAAGCAGGAAGTTTCATTGCAGGGATTTTGATTTTCTCCCTTGGGTTTCTTGGGTTAACACCTGTACGAGCAGCTCTTTTTGAAACACGGAATGTTCCAAATCCAGTTACTGTTACGTTTTCCCCTTTCTTAAGGCTTTTTGTGATCATTCCTAGAACTGCGTCTAGAACTGCTCCTGCGGCCTTTTTTGTGACACCAGCTGATTCAGCTGCGCCAGCTACTAAATCCTGTTTAGTCATAGTAGGATTGGTTAAAGATATATATTGGAAGTGCTCTTTCAAGCCCGTGTGCATTATATGCGTGCGTTTAGCCAAATCAAGAGATTTATCTCGAAGGAATGGCTTTTGATAGAGAAAAATGGCATGTTTATGTTTAAAAAGTGTTGTTTTTTGGCTTGCTTGAGCCGTTCTTAAAATTACTTGCAGATTTGTCAAAGATGTTATGGGGTTGATAAAATATGATAAAATTTTTGTAGAGTTGTCGGCTTGTTTTAGAAATAATTTTATTTCTTAGTTCAAATTTTTGATGAAATTTATTTTTGAAAAACTAAAAATGACAAACTCGCTTCGCTCAGACAATGTCATTTTTTAAGCTTTTCTTTAAATAATTTCATAACAAAAATTCTCAATTCAAAATAAAATTATTTCTAAAACAAGCCCATTATTACTTCCTCAAAAACTTGACTTAAGAATGGTGCTGATATAACAATGACTGGTAAACTTTCGCAAAATTTAACAGATTATATGTCAAAAAATTTAGTAATAGTTGAGTCCCCGGCAAAGGCAAAAACTATATCAAGATTTCTAGGAAAGGATTATAAGGTATTGGCTTCTATGGGCCATGTTCGTGATTTGCCAAAATCAAGAACCGGAATAGATACAGAGCATGATTTTGAGCCGATGTATGCAGTTTCTCCGGATAAAAAGAAAGTTGTGACGGAGTTGAATAAAGAATTGGCAAAGGCAGATAAACTTTGGATCGCAACTGATGAGGACCGCGAAGGGGAAGCGATTGGATGGCATTTATTACAATGTTTGAAAGGTGCAAAAACTAAATTTAAAAAATCAAGAATTGTTTTTCATGAAATCACTGAGAATGCGATAAAAAAGGCTATCGAGAATCCTCGCGATATGGATCAAAACATTATTGATGCACAGCAAGCAAGAAGAGTTTTGGATAGACTTGTCGGTTATGAATTGTCTCCACTTCTTTGGAAAAAAATCAGATATGGGCTTTCCGCAGGGCGCGTTCAGAGTGTTGCGGTTCGACTTGTTGTGGAAAGGGAACGTGAAATTCAGGCGTTTAACCCCGATGAATATTGGAAAATAATTGGTGAGTTTGAAAAAAATTCCGGAAAAAAAGATGCACAAACTTTTTCTGCGGAACTTATTAAAAGAGGAGATGAAAAGGTTGAAATGAAAAATGAAAAACATACTACTGATATTTTGGAGGCTATTAAAGGTGCGACATATAAAGTGAAAAGTGTTGAGGAAAAAGATGTTTCGAGATCTCCGGCTGCACCATTTATCACTTCTACTTTGCAGCAAGAGGCTTCTCGTAAACTTAATTTTCCTGTGAAAAAAACGATGATGGTTGCGCAGGGACTTTATGAGGGAGTGGACGTTGGTAACGGGCAACATGGTCTTATTACTTATATGAGAACTGATAGTGTGAATTTGTCTGAATTTGCACTCGATGGAATTCGAAAACAAATTGTGAAAGAGTATGGAGAAAAATATGCGTTATCTGAACCGCGTAAATTTAAAGGGAGAAAAAGTGCGCAAGAGGCGCATGAGGCGATTCGTCCCGTGGATATCACTATTCATCCGAAAGATGTTGAGACAAAACTTACGAAAGATCAGGCGAGACTTTATGAATTGATTTGGAAACGTGCGATGGCTTGCCAAATGATGGATGCGATTTTGAGCAGAACAACTGTTGATATAGAAGCGGAAAAAGGTTCAACGGAGACGAATTATGTGTTTAGAGCGAACGGTCAGGTTATAAAATTTCCCGGATTTATGGGGGTTTATATGGAAGGAAATGATTTGGAGGAAGAGGCTGAGGCGGTTGGTGATAGTATTTTGCCGAAACTTGATGAAGGTGAAAAAGTTGATCTTGAAAAATTAGATCATTCCCAGCATTTTACTAAACCGCCGGCGAGATATACTGAAGCATCTTTGGTTAAAAAACTTGAGAGTGAAGGCATCGGGCGACCGAGTACTTACGCTCCGACAATCTCTACAATTGTTGCGCGTGGGTATATTAAAAAGGAGGCGAAAGCTCTTTTGCCAACTGACGTTGCGATGGTTGTGACGGATATGTTGGTGGAAAATTTTCGAGAGATTGTGGATTATAAATTTACTGCGGAACTTGAAGAAAAATTGGATAAAATCGAGGAAGACAAATGTGAGTGGGTTCCCGTTATTCGTGAATTTTATGGACCGTTTCATAAAGCAATTGTAGAAAAAGATAAGACTCTAAAAAAAGATGATTTGGTTAATGGAGAGAGTGATGAGGTTTGTGAAAAGTGTGGAGAAAAGATGATTGTGAAACTTGGAAGATTTGGGAAATTCTTGTCGTGTAGCGGTTATCCAAAATGTAAAAATGCGCGACCTCTCGATAAAAATCTTGGAGAAGCGGCGATGAACGGAAGCGTAAATGTGAGTGATAAAAAACTTGATGAACTTGTTGAGGATGGAACATTGACGTCCGAACAAGCCAAAAAAATTGAAGAAAAAAATGAACAAATGGCGGACTATGAGAAAAAATTTAAAGATAAAAAGTGTGAAAAATGTGGGGAAAAAATGGCCGTGAAGACCGGAAGGTTTGGTGCGTTTTTGGGATGTAGTGGTTATCCAAAATGTAAAAATATTGTTTCGATTGTGATTTCTTCTGGAGTGAAATGCCCTACTTGTAAGAGTGGGCAGCTTATAGAAAGGCATACCAAAAAAGGTGGGCGTGTTTTTTGGGGATGCAATAAATATCCAAAATGCAAATTTGCGACGTGGAGCAAGCCTATCGAAATAGACAAAAGTGGAGTGTTGATTGTTGAAGATAAGGAGGGGAATCATGTTCCTTATGTGGATACGAAAGGCGAGAAAGAAGAAGCATAAACCGGAAAGTTGATTTTGTCTCACTTCAAATTTTTGTTGAAATTTATTAGCATGAACTGCAATATTATTTGTTCAGGCACGCTTCGCAAAGTCCATTTATTTGTGTTATTCTACGACGCAATGTCTCGAATAACACAAAACCATGCTAAAAGCTTCTAGGAATGCCTGAAAAATAATATTACAGTTCACTTATTTAATTCCAAATAAATTTAGTTTCATAAAAAAGACCTCTCATTTTCTGAAAGGTCTTTTTTATGTTTTGATTATTTTGCTACGTCTTCTGCCGGAGCTTCTGCTGCAGGTGTTTCAACTGCTTCTACCGCAGGAGTTTCTTCTGTCTTTCCTCCTAATTGGCTTCCGATGTCTTTTGCTGTGTCAGTAACTCCTTGGTTTACTTCGTCTACAGCTCCTTGTAGTTTGTCTTTTACCCAAGAACAACCTGTGAAGAGAAGAGATGCTCCGATGATTGAAGCGATGACAATTTTGTATGTTTTTTGCATACTTGTTTGTTTAGAAAATAATGAGGGATTTCGGTGATATTTTAGCACTCTTCAGCTAAAGGTAAAGAGGAAATCTAAGTTCTTTACTTTTTTAGTGATAATTGTATAATTTTGTAAGACCTTTTTTTTAAGAAAAATAACGAATTTTAATATGAACTTCAAATTTCCTCGTTTTGTGTTTTTGGCTTTTATCTCAGCTGTTTTTGTGGCCAGTCCTTTTCTTTACGGATTGAATTCCGAAAATACGGTTTTTGCGGAAGGTGAAGTGGGTTGTAGTGGAAAAATTATTGGAAAAACTAAAGCTTCAAATCCAAATTTTGGACAAATTGATTTTGATTCTCATCCGAGTCCTTATTCTGATGCGAATAAAGTGACGAATCTTTCAATTGTCGGACTTGCGCCGGGGCTTGCTCCTGCGGATAGAAATCTTGCGGCATGTGTTGATGCCTCAAGTCCGCTTGTTCCTGATGAATATGCCGTGAAGGGTTTTGCGTGGAATACAAATCTTGGATTTTATTCTTTTTTCTGTGATGGAACGAAAAAAAATCAAGGGGTGGATTGTGGAGATTATGTCTATGGAACGAAGATTGGCGTGGCTGACGGAACCGGAAAAAGACTTCTTTCCGGAAATGCGTGGAATCCATCTTTTGGGTATATGCAATTTTTTGGAGGGGGAGATATTCCCTATCAAGTTTCTGCGGATAACAACGGAAAACTTTCTGGATATGCATGGACGGAAGCCAAAGTTTGGGTTGATATGACTGGGGTTACTATACAAATTCCGGGGAAAGAAATTGTGAAAGATGTTGTTGGGCCGTGCGACAAGACGCCATATGTTTGTATCGAGGTTTTGGATCCGGAGAAGGCGCTTGATAAAGTTTCCGGGCCTGCTGCAGGTGGTGGTGTTGATGGCAGTAATGGGGTTGGTGGAATTGGAATTGGGTATGGACAAGATGCTGATATAAAGGTGGCGAATGGAGTGGATGAATATAAGATTGGCTTGTATTTGATGGAGGCGGATGGAGTTACGCCGATGAAGATTGAGAACTATACTGTCGGTCCTTTTACTTTTTCATGGAGTGATACCGTGAAGATAAATCAGGAGGCAGGCAGTGATAAAAATGTAGGGACCAGTCTTAATTTAACGTCAGATCCATGGAATCAGGGAAAAGGTGGAATTATTTATAAACCTATTACTGTTAGCTTGAATGAGTTTACGGAGACGCCTGTTGGAAGTGGGTATTATGTTTTGAATAAAACCATAAAATCTTATGCTCCGACGACGGATATGAATATTTCATATACTACGAGCATGAAGCCAAATGTTATGTTTAAAAACGAAGTGTTTTTTAATAGTATGCATAGTTTTGCTGACACAATTCCTACTGTTGAGCCGAACAGATTACAGCTTTCAAAAATAGATGTTCCGCTTAAAGATAAGGCTACGGGTTTTTCGCCTGTCGGATATACTTCGATGGTATATCCAAATGGGAAGGATGGACTTTCTTTTCACTTTAGGCCTGCGGTTGAGGTGAGCACTCTTTATGCTGACAATAATCAAGATTCTATCACCGGATTTAGGTCTATTCCTTTTACTTTCAAAGTCGGGGGAGTTAAGGATCCTGAATTGCAGGAGGTGGTGGCGAATGTTGAGTTTAAAATGGATTATGATCAAACTGCGACGGCTGAGAATTGTTCTGCTGTTGGTGGTGGGTTTGAGATAAAGTTTGTGGATAATCAAAATAACGTGTATACATGGGGGGATGTGGGAACAAGTCCTTACGATTTTGAGCTTTCGGCGGCGGCGACATTGCCGGATTATGATGTTTTGAGTGATGAAGATAAGGCTGCGGCTAAGCCTTGTACTCAAGCAGTCGGGCCTACTCTTTATAGTATAGTGAAGTATGTTGTTGAAGGAAAAGCGGTGAGTTATTATTCAAATAAATTGCCTAGGATTGTAAGTGCCATTGCGAATCCTGTTGCGGTTGTACATGGAAATCTTTATGCGGCGAAAGCGTTTAGTCCAAGCGCTGATGTCGAGGTACAAGAGACCGGAAGCAAAAGTGTGAATATTTTGCGTGATGGTATTTATGAAAATATTAGTGGAAAAATTCCCGGAGCGAATTTGGAAAAAGATCCATATGTGAAGGTTGACAATACTAAAACGTGTACGATAGGGGATGATGGAGGGACAAGTGCGTGTAGCGGTCAGGCTGTCAGTAGTGCTATTCTTGAGGGAACTGTGGTTACTGTTTACAAGAATACGGATGTTCATATAAAACTTTTAAATCCCTCTGCGTATAAAAATAATCAGACGATTGTAGTTATGAATGGGAATGTTTTTATAGATTCTGATATCTATAAAAATGCTTCAAATACGGACAAAATGCAGATTATTGCGCTACGGTCGTATTCAGATGGATGCAATAAAGGAAATATTTATATAAATAGCGATGTGAAGAATATAAATGTGAATGTGTTTACTGATTGTTCGGTTTTCTCTTATAAAACGGGAATGAGTTTTGATTCTGTGACAGGTATTCCGCAGTGGAGTGACTTTTCTGAGATGGTGGGGGTTTTGAATAAGCAGTTGAGGTGGCTGGGAAGTATTGCATCTCACAATACAGTGGGAGGTTCAGATTTGGATAAAGATCCGAAGGCTTTCGGAGAGTATCTTTTGGACGGATTTAGGTCGTGGTTGTTATTTGATCCTGTGACCCAAAAGTATCTCACGAGTGCAGATAAGCTTGCGATTCAGGCTTATGATTTGAATTATTTGAGACTTTTCAAATTGTCTATTCAGACAAATGAGCTTGGAATGCCCGTGGATCAGAGTTGCCAGAAGGCGCTTAGTTTAGAGGAAATGTTGCAGATAAAACAGTATGCTGTGGGACTTGCGGATGACCCTGTTTATGGAGAAGGTGAAGTGGAATGTAACGGAATAGATGCTTTGTCGGCTTATGATGTTGAATCCGGAGCAGGAGATTTGATTGCGCCAATTGATGATACTACATTGGCGAAAGGACTTGGAGCGACTGATTTCGATCCTGTTTATGTTATCTTTTCTGCGTCGAGTTCGCCGATATTTAAGAATTAAATTTTAGTGTTCCTGCTTGGCGTTTTAGATCCCAAGTGTATTGTGGGTTTTACCAATCTGTAGAAATTTCCGGATGATTTTTTAATGCATTTGCCATTATTTTTTTCATTTCTTGAACTTTTTCGAGAGTTTTTGCTTCGAATCTGAGTGTCAAGTTTGGGCTTGTGTTTGAGGCGCGGACGGCGGCCCATGAGTCTTCGTCAAAGTGTACGCGGACTCCGTCGATAGTTATGCAGTTGTAACTTTTTGTAAAGTAGGCGACCAATTCTTCGACTATTGCGAATTTTTTGTCGTCCGGGCATGGAACTTTTATTTCAGGTGTTGAGACTACGCGTGGGATGTCGTTGAACATTTGGGAAACCGGATGCGTGTGTTTGCCAATTATTTCTAAGATTTTTAATGCGGCTAAAAATGCGTCGTCGAAGCCATAATAATTCTCTGCGAAAAATAAATGGCCTGAAGTTTCTCCTCCAATGTCGGCATGTTCCTGTTTTATTTTTTCTTCGATAAAACTGTGGCCTGTTTTTGACATTATTGTTTCTGCACCGAAGTCTTTTAATTTATTTATAATCGCTTGGGAAAATTTTGTGTCAAAAACAACTTTTGGATTTTTTACTCGTTCCGTGAGGTCGCGAACCAGCATGAGTAAGACAAAATCCGCGCAATACATTTTTCCTTGTTCGTTTACAATTCCGACTCTGTCACCGTCTCCGTCAAATGCAATTCCGATGTCTGCGTGGTGCTCTAATACGGCTTTCATAAGGTCTTTCATGTTTGCTTCTTCTTCCGGATTGGCAGGGTGGTTTGGGAAATTTCCGTCAGGTTCGCAGAAAAGTTCGATCACTTCACAGTCAAAATTTCTTAGAAGTTCCGGTGCGAATTTTCCGGCGACGCCATTTCCGGCATCGATTACTACGCGTGTTTTTTTATTTAAATGACTGATCGCTTTTGGTTTTGCTTTTGAAAGAAGGTCTTTCATGTAAGGTGGCCATATGTCTTTTTTGTCTAGTGTTCCTTGTTTTTCTGACTTTGAAAATTTTTCGGATTGAATGATTTTTAGAATTTCTTGTAAATCTTCGCCGCAAATTGAGTGTGCGTTTTTTGCGACTGTTTTTATTCCGTTATATTCTTTTGGATTGTGACTTGCGGTGATGTTTGTGGCGCTGTCGAATGGCATTGCGCATGATGCCCAGTAGACCATTGGGGAAATAGATGCGCCGATGTCCGTGACGTCTAATCCACACTCTAGGACGCCTTTGATGAATGCGGCTTTCAGATCTTCACTGGTAAGTCTTATGTCGCAACCGACTGCCATATTTTTTGTTTGGTATTTTTCTTTTAAATATGTTGCTGTTCCAAGGCCTATCAAATATGCTATTTCGTTTGTGAGGTCAGCTTGTTGAGTTGCGTCTTTTGGCGCGGCTATGCCACGAATGTCGTATGCTCTAAAAATGTGCGGATTTAAATTTGTCATGATTTAGAATGAAGAATTGTTGTATTTTGTCTGATCCATTGTGTGTTGAATGATTTTTATTCTTGAAGGAATTTTCATTTTTTTCATTAAATCCGCGCAAGCTTTTGGCACATATTTTTCCCATTCAGTTTTTTCTTGCATTGCTTTTCTGATTTTTGTTGCGCTGATTTCGAATTTTCTTTTTAGATTTTTTATTTTTATTTTTTTGCCTATGTAACACGCTTTTACGATTTCAGAACCTGTGTAAACGGTGTCGTATGGCGGAACGTAAGTGTTTACGTGTTCAAACCAAAGATAGTAATTGTTTATATTTCTGACTGGAATGATTCTATATTTTTCAGCAGAGATTTTTGCTTCTTTCAAGGACTCATCTATGAGTTGAAATCTTTCACTCGCCGTCATTGGATTTTCAGGGAGGAAGCTGTTTTCTGCGCTTCCGATAGCGATAATAACGCGATCGTTCTCTTTTAGGATTTCTTTTATTACTTCAAGATGACCCTTGTGGAAAGGTTGGAATCTTCCGATAAATAGGGCGGATTTCATGATTAAATAATATTGAAAAACCTTTTTTAATTCAAGACTATAAGATGAGGTGGGTGTAATTTGTGCTGATTTATGTCTATTAATCTGAATATTTTGTGGACTAGATTTGGATTTATGCCTTTGTCGATGAGATTATCTTTTGTGAGTCCTCTTTCAACTTGAGCCAAAATCATGTCCATATCTTTGTATGTCATTCCGAGTTCTTCTTCGTCCGTTTGTCCCGGATAAAGCTCTGCGGATGGCGCTTTTGTAAGGAATTCATCGGGAAGACCCAAGTGTTCCGCCAATTTGTAAACGTCTGTTTTTAGTAGGTCTCCGATGATTTCGATGTCTGCGGCAAGGTCTCCGTATTTTGTTCCGTAGCCCAAGAAAAGTTCGGTTTTATTTGAAGCTCCAATGACTAATGCGTTTTTTGTGTTTGCGAAATTATACATAACAGACATTCTTACTCGGGCTTTTACGTTGATTTGCGCGAGGTCGCTTGGTTGCCAAGGAAGGGCAAGAAAATCTGTCAGGAATTTGTTTATCGGGATTGTGAACATTTCCACTTTTAAAAATTGGCAAAGTGCTTTTGCGTGCATGTAATTTTCCTCCAAAGAAACGCCTTTTTCTGGCATCAAAAGTACCGTAACGTTTTCAGGGCCAAGTGCGTCGACAGTGAGTTTTAGCGCAACTGCGGAATCGATTCCGCCGCTAACTCCGATAACCGCTTTTTCGAATCCGTGAGTTTTGAAGTACTTGTGGATTTCCGCGAGAATTTTTGTGTAAATATTGTGCATGTTTTTGAAAAGTTAAGAAAGGAGGTCAATATACATCACCGGATGGAAAATGAAAATGAAAATTACTTGTAGCTTTTGACCGCTCTGTCTACTTCCAAGTCTTGTGCCCGTTTTTTTAGGGTTTCGCGCTTGTCGTAGAGTTTTTTGCCTTTGCAGATTCCGATTCGAAGTTTTATTAGGCCGACTTTTGGATATAGTTCGAGTGGAATTATTGTGACTCCTTTTTGGTCGAGATTTTGCGCGAGGGTTGCGATTTCTTTTTTACTTAAAAGTAATTTTCTCGATCTGACCGGATCTAATGTTTTTATGTCTGCGAATTTGTAATTTGAAACGTGTGCTTGTTTCAAAAATGCTTCGCCTCCTTCTATTGTTACAAATGAGCCCTTTAAATTTACCTGTGATTTTTTTATGGCTTTTACTTCAGGTCCATTTAGTACTACGCCTGCTTCGAAATTTTCTAAAATAATATAGTCGTGGAACGCTTTTTTATTTTTTGCGTAATAATTTTCTTGTTTATTTTTTGCTGTTTTTTTCATTCGTGATTTGTGGTGGAAAAAGATATGTTTGAAAAATTGCTTTTTACCTTATTGAATTGTATTATATTGTACAGTTATTTTTAATTTTAATCTATAAATATATGTCGGATCAAGTCACGCAAGTTGTTACGAAAGGTTATTTCTCAAGAATTATAGATGCTATTAAAGGCATCGTTTTTGGTCTTATTCTTTTTCTTGGAGCGTTCGGAGTGATTTATTGGAATGAGGGAAGTGTTGATATTTCTGGAATTGCAAATACTGCTACAAAAGTTACTGCTGAAAGTGTTGATACTGTCGCCGAAGGGAAATTGATTGCTGTTACAGGAAAGGCTGTGTCTACAGAAAAACTTGGGGACTCTATGTTTTTGAAACCTGCTGATTATCTTGCCGTTTCACGAAATGTTGAAATGTATGCTTGGGTTGAAAAATCAGATTCAAAATCTTCTATAAGCACAGGTGGCTCAGAGACAACAACAACGACTTATAGCTATTCTATGGATTGGACTTCTTCTCCAGGGAAGACTTCTAATTTTCAAGAACCTGCGGGGCATGCAAATCCGGAGATGGCTATAAAAGCTCAAACATTTAGAGTGAAATCTGCAAAAGTTGGTGCGTACGAAGTTGATATGGCAAAACTTGATTTGCCTGCGTATGAAGATTTAAATTTAACAGCAGAAAATTTGAATCTTGCACAAGGTGTTTTTGAAAATGGATATGTTCTTGTTGGGAAGGGAACAAGTGTCGCTCCACAAATTGGAGATTTGAGAATTTCTTATGGCGTTGTAAATAATAATTTAGATGGAACTGTTTTTGGAAAACTTGAAGGTGGAAAACTTGTGACTTATGTTGATCAAAAAACTACAGAATCTTTATACAGATTTTTCAATGGAACATTTGATGAAGCAATAAAACAAATGCATTCTGAATTTACAATGTGGTTATGGATTTTTAGATTGGTAGGATTCTTAATGATGTGGATTGGTTTGAGCTCTCTTTTTGGACCAATAAGCGTTATTCTTGATGTTCTTCCTATTCTCGGAGCAATCAGCCGAAGTGCAATTGGATTTTTAACATTCCTTGTTTCTTTGGTTTTGAGTATTTTAGCAATTGTTGTTTCAATGTTATTGCATAGTCTTATCGCAATGATTGTTGTTGCAGTAATAGGAGTTGCTGGATTCGTCGTTGTGCTCAAGATGAAGGCAAAAAAACCAGTTGTCGTCACTGCATAAATTTTTGACTTATAAAACAGGTTAAAAATCTATCTACTAAAAGCATCGGAAAAAGTACGTCTGTAAGTTGACTTTTTGGCTATTATGAGGGATATTTTCATTGCATTTTATTTCTTAAACCTCATCCAAAATGCCAGTTAAAAAAGCAAAAAAGAAAGTTGCTAAGAAAGTAGTAAAGAAAGCAGCTAAAAAGGTGGTAAAAAAAGTTGCAAAAAAGAAAGTTGCAAAGAAACGAAAGTAATCTTTGCTTAGCGATTTTGAAAGGCTCTTCGTTTATCGGAGGGTCTTTTTTTTGTTTTAATTTTGGTCTAAGATATTTTTGTTAGTAAATATCTTTTTTATTTTTAAGTCCTATGAAAAAACTTTTATCAATATTTTTTGTTTCGATGTTTGTTTTTGTTGGATGTGCGCAAAAAACATCAACGACCCCAACAGACACTTCTGAAAAACAGCCTGAAGTAAGCCAAAAAAGTGCCGGTTCAAATGTAGTTATGATTGCTGATTTTTCATTCGCGCCTAAAACTATAACTGTAAATAGTGGGGACACGGTGGTTTGGAGGCATTGGGATGTTGCCGCACATGATGTTGTTTCTCCCGGACTTTTTAAAAGTCCGATTCTTGAAAGGGGGAAGGTTTTTTCTTTTAAATTTGAAAAAGCTGGGACGTATGAATATTATTGTGGGATACATCCTTCTATGAGAGGTGTTGTTGTTGTTAAATAATTTTTAACTTTTATTTATATGTTTTCATCAGAAACAAAAAAAGCTTTAGTTGTTGCGATTATTGCGGATGGAATTGATTTCACTTTCCATTATTTCTTGACGCATCCGATGGAAACTTTGACGTATTTTGTTGTGAAATTTTTGTTGGCATTTTTTATTGCCTCTTTTCTTTTTGGTTTTGTTTCTTATGTTAAATCAAAAGGATGGAAAAATTTTGGAATCGGTTTTGTGTTTGCACTTATTTTTAGTACGTTGATGAGTGTGTATTATAGGGCTTGGGAGCTTGGGGAAGCGCAGGTTCCGTTTGGTTCACGTGCTCCTGAGATATATGGAATTGCGCGGGATAATTTGGTTCTTTTTAGTGGAACATGGTGGTTGGGGCATGCATTATTTTTTGTAATTGGAGTTTTTGTCGCAAATAAAATTATTTCTGCGGCGAAAAAGAAAAAGTAATTTTAATTTATGGAAAATTGTAAACAATGTGGTGGAAAATTTGAAATTACGAGTGAAGATTTGACGCATCTCTCTCAGCTTTCTCCTGTTTTTGACGGGAAGAAATTTTCTATTCCAAGTCCTAAAAAATGTCCTTCTTGTCGGCAGCAAAATAGGTTGGCGTTTAGAAATGAAAGAACACTTTATACTCGAAAATGCGATCTTTCCGGAAAACAAATTCTTTCTATTTATTCTCCGGAGCGCAAAGAAATTGTTTATTGTGAGGAGTGTTATTTGAAGGATTTGTACTGATTTATTTAATGTACTTTTCCAACAAACTGCATTGTTCTTTTGTGAGTGTGTCGCCGGTGTCGTTGTAGTTCATCAAATTGCCCGCACTATCCGCTCCTTGTGTTGCTGATTTCGGTGGATGATTTGGATCTATTACTTCTCCTTTGCTGAATTGATGTGCTAGTTCGTGAGCGACGGTTCTGTTGTCCGGATCACTGCTTTGGTCTACGGCTGTTCCGTTAACGCCTCCTTTCCATGACCATCCGTAGTCTCCGCCGTCGATTGCTGGGACATAATACAATGGTGCGCATTTGTTGCCCGATGCTGTTTGTCCTGTCGCAGGATGATTGTTTGAGATGGTTGTAAGTTCCCCTTCATCTAGATTGTTGTCATGGTTTGAGTCTATTGTATTCCAATTTGCGGCAGTGAGGTCTGTTGTAGAATTTAAAGTTACGTTTATGTAAAAATTACAATTACAACTTGCGGCAATTTTGCTAAAAATTAGATTTGTCCAAGATATGTCCTGATTTATTTGCTGAGCTGTTGTATTGCTGTTTGGGAAAGTGAAAACGTCTACGCAAAGTTCTTTTGTTCCTTTTATGTTGAACCACCATTTTGTAATGCCATCTAATGCTGAATTAATGGCGCTTGTCGTTGTGTCTACTATGGCGGTGCCTGTTTCTACTGCGAGGTCTTTTGCGGCGCTAATTGCGGACTCAGCGGTCTCTACGGATTCGCCGATTAATCCTGCGAATTTTGCATAATAACTTTGCTCTTCTCCTTCTGTGTTTTTTAATACGATGTCGTCTACTCTGATTGTGCCTTCGCCTGCGCCGATGACGTCGAAAAACAATTGTCCAATCGGGATGTTTTGCGCGAGGTCTTTGCTAGGCTCTGAATTTGTTTGGCTTAAATAAATAATTCCGTTTACTCGATCTACTTCATATATTGGCGAAGAAAATGCATCTGTGGTGTCTAAGTCTTCTATACTTAAAAGGCTTAATTTTGCTGAATCATAATATATTGTGAAATTATATGCCCCGAGGCTTCCATATTTGCTTGGGAAATATACGTACATCGGTGCGGAGATGGTTTGTTCGTTTGTTTTGTTTATGCCCTTTGGCATGTTTATTCCGAGAGGTAGGAAATATATTCCTGTTGAGATTGTCGTAAGAATTGCCGCGGATTTTTTGTCTCTGATGGAAACTTCCGCCATTCCCCAGTCTGATGCGGTTAATTCGACTGTGAAGATTCCTTTGTTGTCGTGCGTTACTGACAGAGTTCCGAATGTTGTTATGGCGTCTAGGGTATTGTTTGCTGAAGAATAAAGGAGGGTGTTGTTGTATTTGTCTTTTGATGCGACTTTTATGAAAGCTTTGTTTCTGTTTTCGTTTTGGTATGGCTGTAAAATTTCGATTACTTCCACGTGGTCGAGTGAGCCTGGAGTTGCGGTGAAGGTTGTTGTTGAGGATGAATTTCCTTTCGTATCTTCGACGTGAACTGTGAAATCTTGTGCCAGTTTTGTGTTGAATGTTGCGACGTACACTCCAGTGGATGTTTCCATCATTTCTAGTTCTTCGTGATAGTCTATTCCTCCACCGATATTTGCGGAAAGGGTTTTATCGCTTAATTTATCTCCGTTTTCGCCAAAAGCTTTTGCTGTGATTTCTAGAGTTGATGATCCGTTTGCGAGGATTGAAGTTTTGTTTAGGGAGAGATTTATGTCTGCGAAATTTGAAACGACTGTGTTGCTGTCCGAATCGTCATTTGAGTCGGTTGTGTCGTCATTTGCTTGAGTTGGTTTTTCAGGTTCTACATAACAAAGTAGTGAATCGAAGTCTGTTTTCTTTTTGTTTGCCGGGTTGTTCCAGCAGGTCACTTTGAACTCTTTTCTTAAGGTGGCCGTGAGTTCTTCAAGGTCTGTGTCTTGCGATTTTGTGTAGCATAGGACTTTTCCGAAGCCATTGATGTTTGCATTTTTTACAAAGTTTTCTGAGAGATCTTCGTTTGTGTAATCTTTTAGAATGTCTTCGACGTCTTTTGTGAATTCTCCGGAGTCTGAATAATAGCAATAACGGTTGCTGAAATATTCATCTGTGAGATATTCGAAAACTCCGTTTTTTCTGAATTTGCCGTTTTTAGAAAACGCGCCTTCTTCCCCGAATGGGCCGCCAGGGCCGAAAATTCCGTCAGGGCCGAGAGGGCCGTCCAATGGAATTCCATATTTGTCGAATAATTTGTCGGTGTTTTTTTCGTCGTAAGATTTTAGGTTAAAATCTTTTATCGTTTTATTCCTGAATATTATTTCTGCGATATCTCCGCGATTCATAAGGTCTTCTATGTTTTTGCCTGTTGTGATTTTTTTGTCCTCTGCGAAGTTTAGATATGGCTTGTACCAGTCTTCATCTTTGTTTTTTTGAATGCTCCAGTCCATTACTTCTCCGATCATTTTTAGGGCTTCCGCTTCGTTTATTGTTTCTTCCGGCTTGAATGTTCCGTCCGGATAACCGTTTATGAAACCTTCTTCTTTGGCTTGGCACACGTAGGTTTCGTACCATTCATCAGATATTATGTCGGGGAAACATGAATTATAATTTTTGTGATTTGCGTTGCCGGAGCTTTCCATTATCAATTTCAAAAATTCTGCGCGATTGATTTCTTTTTCAGGTTTGTATTCTTTTGTGTTTTTTTCCGTGTTGTCGTATCCGTTGATTACATTTGTGTTGTATAAAAAGTATATCGCGTCGAAATTGTCGTCGGTTTTTGATACGTCGCTAAACATTAAGTTGTTGAAGGCATTTTCTTTTGTGGCTGTTGTCGAGGCGGTTTTTGCCTGTACGGAGCCTAAAGATGTGTATACCAAAACGATCAACAATGAAATGTTGATAAATTTTTTGAAATTTTTCATAAGAATGAGTTAGAGATTATTTATTATTTTATATGGAGTTGGTGGATTTCGCAAATGAAGAGTGTTTTGGCAGATATAAGAAATGAAGAAGCTAGGAAGAATGGAGGGTCTGGGTCTTTTAGGGATGAGGCAAGGGATCGTAGTCGATATATGGAAAGTGAGGTTAAAAGAATTTCTGGCGAAAGGTTTGCTGAAACTGGAAAAGAGCAACAGTGTGCGCTTTTTGTGGGGAATATGCATTTGGAGGATTTTTCGGATAGGAGGTTTAGGAAAGCGAAAGCGCCTGTGCGGACGCTTGAAGTTGATGTGAATCAGGCGGATGAAGACTAGGAAGTTTTCAATGGTAATCCATCTTTGAATCTTGGATTTTGTGTGCTTGTGTTATTGCTTCTTCGGGGGTTATTTCTCCTGCGCGTAGTCTTTGGATAAGAGCATCAAGTAGTGGAATTTCGGCATCGTTCCCGCCCATCAGATAGATGTTTTGGCGAAGTTCCATGATTGTTTGATATGCTGCGTTGATGGCAGATTCGTTTTCTTGTGGGCTGTTTGATGGATCTTGTTGCATGGTTTTTATTATGTTTGAGGCACGCTACCTCTCCATTTTATGGCGGAGGGAGGGGGATTCGAACCCCCGATCCGCTTTTGACGGATGCCGCCTTTCCAAGACGGTGCACTCGACCACTATGCGACCCCTCCTTGTTTATAAGCTCACTTCGGCTACGCGGTGGCAGAGCCACACGCTTGCCTTGTTGCGCGCTCGCGCCGTGCGCTCGCTTTATAGTTTATAAGCTCACTTCGGCTACGCGGTGGCAGAGCCACACGCTTGCCTTGTTGCGCGCTCGCGCCGTGCGCTCGCTTATTTTTTCGGTCAAGGGTCATATGGTATCATGTACTAGAGTTTTTGTGAAAAATTTGCTATAAATTTACTGTGAATTACAAGTATCATCTTATTATAAATTTTCCGAAAGATTACCCTTGGTATAAAAAAGTTTATGCCAATGTTTTGTTTTTCTTTAGCGGAATGATTATTCATCCGCGTGATAATTGGCTTACTCAAGCGGATTTGAGGGGAGCTCATAAACTTTTGAAAAAAGGTGATGTCGTTTTTGCGTCTCATAATCTGGAATTTGATAGAGGTACTGAGAAGAAATCGAAGGGCAAAGTTTTGCTTTATGATGACGAAAAAGAATTGGAGGCGCAGGAATTTATGTGTTAATGTTTTGTTGATAATTATTTTTATTTATGGATTACGTATTTCAATTTTTGGTTTTCTTAATTGCGCTTCTTGTGGCGATGACTGTGCATGAGGCTTCGCATGCTTTGGTTGCGTATTATCTTGGCGATCCAACTGCAAAAATTCGTGGAAGACTTACTTTGAATCCTATTGCACATCTTGATCCGGTTGGTAGTTTGCTTTTTTTAATTACGCAAAGAGTTGGCTGGGGAAAGCCGGTTCCGGTGAATCCGATGAATTTCAAAAATCCTGTGAAAGGGAGCGCGCTTACTTCTTTGGCGGGTCCTGTTTCAAATTTTATTTTGGCGTTTGTGCTCGCAATTCCGATGAAATATTTTGGAGGATATTTTCCTGATTTCGTGAATTTACTTCTTTGGACAATTTTTCACGTGAGTATTTATCTTGGAATTTTTAATCTTCTTCCTGTCCCTCCCCTTGATGGTTCAGGCATTTTGGGGCTTTTTGTGCCGAAGTGTTTTTATCCTCAATATCAGAATTTTCTTCAAAATGGAGTTAAATATTTTGTTGCCATAATCTTGATTGATGTCTTTATCATAGACTCTATCTTCAAATTCTCGTTTTTGCACTACTTTATGGGCTTTATGCATGATTGGGTAAGCACTATTTTACTTTTGGGCACCTAGATATAGTGTGTTGAATAGGTGATAAGGCTCATTATTTAGGGGTGGCGGGTTTTGGTAAATGGCTTGTACTAGCCCTTTACAAGGCTTCGCTCGTTGTATACAATGAAGTTGCTCGATAGTGTACGTCAGAGTCTTATGTACTCTCTCTATCATATAGTTTACGGGAGTCCGGTATTTCTTCCTTGCTGCGGCGAGGTGACGAGGACACCCACTTGGTTTAAGGGGGGGCAACAGCGCCCAAGACCACAACGGCACGGTGGAGCAAAAATCTAAATTATCTATACGTTAAATTTATGGAAGCGTGGCCATCTAGATCCTTTGTTGCTGCGGCGGAGGCTTCGCTTCTCCATTGTTCGCTATCTATGACTGAAGAGCTATGTGCGGCAAGATGTTTTTCATGATGTTTTAATGTTAAATGTCCCCCTAATCTTTCTGAGAAATGATCAGGAGTTAATGGGATTTTTGCTCCAATTTCTGCGCTGAAATGTTCTGCGTGAAGACTAACTTCTTGTGTTGTGTATGGATTAAAATTTTCATTATTTCCTTCTTTTGTGGCTTTAAGAAAATATTCTCCGTTTTGGGAGAGGCCATTTGGGAAATGAAATTGATCCGCTTTTAGTCCGAGTTCTCCAATGGCGATGTTTTGTTCTGAGGCATTTGCTTTTTCCGGATGCAAAAATACTATTCCTGCAAGAGCGGCAAGTGCTGCGAATTTTATTTTGAGACTTATTCCTCTCGTTTGGCTTGTGTCTGGCCTTTTTTTGCCTCTTTCAATCGTAAATTCGGGTGTGCGAAAATTTCCCATATATTTTTTATGTAGATATAAATTGGAGAATTAATCTTGTCATATTGGATAAAAAAATCAATACTTCTTTAACTTTGTGCTTAATTCGTGAAGAGAAGCAGGACATAGATTTGAGGTTAAGGCAAATTGAATTTGTTGGAGGCGGAGGGTATTTATAGTACGCTTCCTGTTGAAATATTAATTTTTAACTCTAAAAATTATGGCAGAAGGATATTGCGTTAAGTGTAAAGCCAAAAGAGAAATGGCTGAAGCACAAGAAGTAACGATGAAAAATAAGCGAAAAGCATTGAAGGGCAAATGCCCATCTTGCGGAACAGGAATGTACAAGATTCTTGGAAAAGCTTAAGATTTCAAGGAAATTGAAAAGCCCCTCGGTTTTCCGGCGGGGCTTTTCTTGTGTATGAAAATTCTTATCTAGGTTTGACTTTGGTGTTTTGCTGATGTATATATTTTTTCCCGTATTTAGATATTAATTATAAAAAACATGGGTAAAGGTGGACCTGATAGAGGAACTTCGTTTTCGGATTTAGCATTGGCGGCTTCAGAGGCTGTGGCGGTTTCAAATGCGACTGTTGATCAAGTTTTGGCTGAGATTGGGGATTTAAGAGCGGTCGCTTTTTTGGGTGAAGATGAATTGAGAATGGTTGTTAAAGATGCGGTAAAGGCTGTTTTGAGACATAAAGATCCTGCTTCTGTTGAGCAGGATTCAGGTAAAAAAGTTCCTAAACTTGATGATATTTCTGCTAAAAAACATTCAGAATTATTGAATGGACTTAAAATGGTAATGAAAGAAGGGTTTCATTATAAGGCGGATGAAAAAGGTTTTGTTACGTTGACTTCTTCCGGAGTTGTATTGATTGCTCAAATGAAAATTGACATTTTTCCTGGTCGTTTGGAGGCATTGATTGGACAGAATTTGGATGAATTTAGGCTTGGTGAAAAAATGATGAAAGTTCGAGGGATGGCGAAAGGCGAAATTGGTAAAGTTTTTGCCGGTAGAGATAAAAAACGCGATGCGAAGAGAAGTGGAGAGAGAGCGTTTTTGGGGAATCAGGAGCGTGTTGAATTTGGGGTAGAAGAATATCCAGATGGTGCAGAAAAATTTACTGCTAAGGATATGGCGAGGGCTGGAGGAAGCGCTGAAGAAAGGGTTGAGGATTTTGATGAGGAGGCGGCTACGGCAGAATTTGTTCAAGCACTTGATGCGGAGTTTGCTGATGGTGGGGTGACCATTGAGGTTTTGGATGAAAATGCTCGAAGAGCAGGTAGGGTGAAATTTGCGCCTACAGCTGAAGCATAGAGATGAAATTTGTCTTACCTGATGGCTTTTTCGAGAGTTTTTAGTTGTGGTCTTTCTACTTTTTCGTGATTTATGACTGCATTCCCGTCATTTTTTAGGACTCGTCGCATTTCGGAAAGTAGATCTCTTAATGTCCTATAGTATCTTTGAGGATTTTGCTGCATTAACATTGAGATTTCCGGAGCATTTAGAAATGGATCTTTCGACGCCGGATTGATAACTTCATTTAGTATGAAAAATGTTGTCACTATGGCATCGAAAGTTTTGTCACGAAAATGTCTTTGTAGGTCTTTTGGTTTTGTTAAATTCATTTGTACGAATTTCCATTCTTCACTTTTGCCTTTTGTTCCTTCGTATTGAGGGTAATATATGTCAATGCCTGTGATGTCGACGCCGGCTTGATGAAGGCTTCTGCAAAGCCATGGTTCCATTCTGCGTCGTAGTGGGCCCATTATTTCGGAGATGCGAGGGTCTACGCCGCTAACATTTCCGTTGCCACATGCCAAGTCTAAGCATTTGAGCTTTCTTAGCTTAGCCGTGTCTATGGAATCATTTGGGCCAAGGGCGTTCTGACTTTGTGCAAAACTTTTTACAGATATTGTGATTCTGTTTACCGTATCTGTTTCATCCGGCCGTAGTTTGTATCGATTCGCAACTTCTGTTGCTAAGCGGCCGACGTCTGAATTTGGATCGACCCTTAGGTCTTCCGGTGAATTCATTTATTTAATGTGATTTTTTGAAGCAAAGGTTGTACAATATACTTTAATTGTTTTGGCTTGTCAACATTGGACTTGACGTTTTTTGAAAAATAATGTATTATATTAATAGTTCCTTGAAAAAAACAAAAACAAAAATAATCGCAATTAATATTTGTTGCAGGAAGGTTAGAGCGTCTTTATAACTTGTCGAAAGACTTCTTCTAAAGCGTTCTACCCTTCTTGTAACTTTCCTCCCCGCTAACACGGGTAGGTCATATGAGAAGATCTTGTGTTAAAGAGAAAGTTTTCTTTCTCTCGCTTTTGTTCTCTTCGCAAGAAGGTTGAGCAATGGACGTTCATAAGAGGTATTTCCTTTTTTCTTTTATTCTCCGGGTAGTCTCGAAGGATTAAGAAAAAAGATTTGAATTTGATCCGGTTGGTTTGCATGGGGATGTCTACGATCCATTTATCGCAAGATTTATGGGGGAAAACATTCTGTGATTGATCAAGAATCATGGCAACATCGTTCAAGAAAAGATCATGCTATATAGGTACAAAATAGAAGTAAGTCTTCTTGCGGCTTATATGGGAGTGCAATCGATCATTTTTTCTTCCGCTGTAACGCAAGTTATGGTCGCTGAAAATAGAAATTCATTTATATATTTCGCAGTTTACGTAATAGTGGACTTTGATCTATGTGGACTATCTTCAAATATCTCATGTGGCAGAGTAAGGTTGCAAGCGAGGTACGGAAAAAGAACTATCTATAATTATATTTTGGGTGGTTCTTTTTTTATGTTGTTTGAATGAAGTGTATGGTATATTTGAGGCTATAACTCAATAAAAATGGAGATACAACCACAAAAAGACCCCTTGCATGGCGTGACCTTGAAGAAAATACTTGAAGATTTGGTTGAAAAATATGGGTGGGAATTTTTAGCAAAAAAAATTCCGATAAGATGTTTTATGTTTTACCCAACAGTGACTTCAAGTCTCAAATTCCTCAGGCAAACCCTTTGGGCAAGAGAAAAAGTTCAAAAATTGTGGGTAGATAAGGAAAAGGCTGGCAGATGAATACCTTATGACTGCTTACGGCAGGCGTTTTTTTTTGGAGCTGTGAGCGGGAATTGGACCCGCGACCCCGTCCTTACCAAGTATTTCATGTATAAATAGAAGGATGTTTTTGGCTGTGTATAGCCCTAATTGTAGAGTACCACTTTTGATATGGTTGGGGTGGCGGAGAGGCACACCCTGTGCAAAGGGATTGTAGCAGATTTAAGGTTTTTGCAAAACGGATGATGAGAGATTTTCTTTAGCGAGTGAACTGGCTGGTACGTGTTAATTTATGCAACGCGAAAAGAATATTCCGAATATTATTATTGCAAAAATATATACAAGAAAGCCAATTACGTCTGACCATTGGAGTTTATATGATATTTCGATTTTCGTTGCCTCTACGTGTTCAACGAAAGTAGTCTTATTTCTTTCCTTATTCGCATGCAATATGGTAGCAATTATTATGAAAATTAAATCTGCCCCTAAAATCATCATTGGCCAAATTAACGTATAAATTTGAGTAAATGATATTACGATAATAATTGCTGTAATTGTCAGAATGATTAGCTCAACCAATTTCATTCTCCGATCGAAAAGACTTGATTCTTCCTCTGTTGTCATTGTGTATTTTTGCATAATTTTTTGAGTGTTATTTCCTATAACTATGGTATTGTAGTACAATCATCACGACAAATGAAAGATTTTACTTTGTAGTAAGAAAAATATGTTTTTAACTTCAAAAAGGGGCTTTCTGATACTGACGTTTTTATTATCAATAATTGCTGGAGCTGGGGTTGTTGTGTTTATAGAATTGTCACCAAATCTAGGGTTTTATGATCCTATGGCAATGCCTTTAGCGTTTGCAATGGGGTTTATTCCTATGTTATTTATTTCTATTGTTTCTGTTTGTATCTTTAGGTTTTTAGCAAGTACCCATTTCTTAAGACAGCTTGCAGGGAAGTATTTTATTATTTCGTGGAATTTTGTTAAAAAATATCTTCCAGATATCTTGATATTATTAGGGGTATGTATTTTTGCTTATACGATTTTTTTTGGGTTTTCTTTTGAAGACGAAGCAAGATTTTCTGCTGTTGTTATGTTAGTCTTTGGAACTTATTTTGCATTTAAAAGATATAAAAAATAAATATGGATAAAACATATCTAAAAATAGGATTAGCAGTAAGCGTCATAGCAGGACTTTATGAAATATTTTATCTGTTAGACAGTCGTGGAAATTCTAGCTTGAGCGTGCTTTTGATAATAATAATTGCTTTAGTGGGTGGAATATATTTATATTTAATAGAAAACACTAAATGAAAAAAATATTAAAATACATCTTCGTACTAGCCATTTTGCTGGTAATAGGTTTTTGTTATGGATATTATAAATATACAGAAAAAAACTATACAGAAACCGAAAAAATACCTTATACAAATGGAGTATTGTTTTCCGAGGGGCAGTATAAAGTGAAAGAAACCCTTTTTGGCAAAGAGAAAATGGAAATAGGGCTATGGAGAACGACTTATCCAAATGGCACAATTAAGAAGCAGGTCGAATATGACGAAAATGGCGATACTATAAGTGGAAAAATTTATTTTTTAAATGGCATTTTGGAATCATCATATCTTAATAAAGATGGCTTAGAATTTTTCATTGAGTATTCTGAGGATGGAAAATTAGAATCTGAAACAACAAGGACTGAAGAAGGTGATGGTGAAGATTCATACATGAAGGAAGAGAAAAAAGTATATTACAAAAACGGACAAATAAAATCATTTGAGAGGTTTATAGATGGTGAGACTGATGGAACATACATAGAGTGGTATGAGAATGGCCAGCAAAAAATAGAGAAAGAATACAACGAAGGTTCGTTAGATGGAGCTTACAAAGTATGGGATGAAAAAGGAGCAGTTTTGCTTAGTATTGAATTTAAAAACGACGTATTTATCAAGTGATTTAAGATTAAAGCCTCGTGAGTTGTTATATCGTGTAATAATAAAAAAATGATAAATAAATTCTTAAGCATTACAGAAATAGCAAAATCAAGTGGGTTGAATATACAAACATTAAATTCATTTGCTAGAAAAGCCGAAGAAAAGAAAGATGAACGGAGATTTATAAAAAGAATTCAGGATAATTCTTATGGTGGTGGGTACTCATATGGGATTGATAAGGACTTTTTATCTTTAAACTTGGAAAATCTATTAGAAAAAGATGCAGAATTGCGAAAGAAGGATCAAGAAATGCAAAGCGGACGAGGAAAAAACACCTATGATCCAATTAACGTGTATTGGGTCGTTGGACAAATGTTTTTAATAGTATTTGCCCTTAAATGGTTTTCTCCAGATTATTTTTCGGATAAATTAAGTAGAATAGGGTTGGCGCTATTCTTAATGATGCTTTTTGTTGTTAATTTTTCTGTCTATATTGTAAATAAGCTTAAAAAAATAACTCACGAGATATTAGAAATAAAAGATACTCTAGAGGAGATTAAAGATTTTAAGCGTGATATTCTAGGGGCAATAGAAGAATTGGACTATTCAATTTTAGAGGAAATGAAAGATTCCAAGAGCGATATTTTAGATGCAATAGGGGGTAAATGATTCAATAAAATAATGTATATATTACATTTTTTAATATAAAAATATGAAAAAAATAGAAATTTTTGATGATGAAGATTCTATTAGCATTGAGGATAACATTCTTACAACGAGTATTGATTTTTCTATTGAAGCTAAAGAATTTGAAGTAAGTTCAAGCATTAAAGATGATTGTTACTTGAACAAGCAAAAATATCAATACAAGATCTCTACTGATCCAATAGAGGTTTATATAAGATTATTAGAAAGTTCTAGCGAACCTCCTTTAGTGTATTCGGTAAAAGATGGCGTAGTTTTAAAAGAGGATAAATCTCTTACTGGAGAGGAGAATACTCTTAAAAAAGAGGTTGAGTGGAATAAAGTTGTGCTAGCTAGTTCGCCTGAACTATTGTTTTTCATTTTGTCTAGGCATCCAGAGGTTATTTCCAGAAATGAATATAGGAGATTTTTGAGACAGACCTATCAAAGGATAAGGCTTGGATTAACTAAGATTGAGGAAATGTTGAAAGAAAAAGATGATACTGGGCTGGAAATTAGTGAAGGAGATTATGGCAATAGACTTTGGTATACCGATGGAGAGACGTCTGAAAAAATATTAAAAAAACGGGTAGAATATGTTGAAAATAATTTTAAGAAACCTTTGTTTAGCGAAAAATCATCAGATTATTGTGGTCTTTCTGAATATGAATTTCAAGAGAGTTCTTCTATCCTGCGACATATTGATTATTTATTAAGCGAAAAAGAAAAAAGTTCTTCTGAGATCCATGGAGAGCAAAAGAAAAATTATTGGCATTGGGTTGGATATATTTGGACAGTTATTGTTAATCTAATAACTATTGGGGTTGTTGTAGCAATTTATGACAAAATATATGAAAGTTTTGAAATAATTATAGTTTCAATCCTTGTCCTGATTTATTTGAGTGTTCAAAGTCTTTTAATGACTTACGGGTCAACAACAATTACACTTGGTTTTGCTCTGGATACAGAATTTAAGAATATTAAAAAATTATTAGGGAAGGACTTAACTAAATCTGATATTGAAAAAACACAAGAAGCTAAAAAAGAAGCCGACAAATCAATGGTGAAAATGTACATCAATGCTACATTTTTATTCATCATTTATTTAATTGCACTTTATTATCTTTTTGGAGCATTCTAAGTAAATGATTCTATAAAATAATGTAGACATATCATGCGTGTTAGTAAATTAGAAGCGGCGAAAACTCAAATAGAAACATCTATACGTCTATACTTTTCTGACGGAGATACTGTTTCTACACATACTTTGACTGGGGCAGCAAATCAGATTTTGAGAGATATAGGTAAACATAGAGGAATTGATTCAATGAAGGAATCGTTTCTTAAAATGACTAAGCCAGAAAAAGTGAAAGAGATGAAGGCGTTACTAAACAGTACTCAAAGTTTTTTTAAACATGCGGACAATGATCCAGAAGGGACTATAGATTTTAATCCAGAAGAAACATATATTTATTTGTTTGATTGTTGTTTGATTGTTGTTTGATGTATGCGCGTTTAACTGGTGTTGAAACAAAGACAATGAAGGCTTATTTTATTTGGGTCAGGTTAAATACTCCAGACATGTTTATTTGGGATGATGAATCACGTGGTATTTATGATAGATTTATGGAAGATGTTGGGGGTAAGGATGTGTTGAAGGATAAGAATTTATATTTTGAGACGATGATGCAGTTACTGTAATATTTATTTCCTTGATTTACGATTTTTGAGGAATGTAAAATGTTGATTTTTTTATGTATTTTGAAAAAGCATAAGGTAGTCTTTTGAAACTTTGGAGTGTCTACTAACTAAA